>Ga0154020_10000259_pt1 | contig 63638 bp, 47 predicted proteins | sample Klosneuvirus_201_FD_109709 | JGI IMG/M metagenome (GOLD analysis project Ga0154020, IMG submission 109709) | Active sludge microbial communities from wastewater, Klosterneuburg, Austria - Klosneuvirus_20160825_MG | ecosystem: Engineered > WWTP > Aerobic digester > Activated sludge | place...
GTTGTATGCCCACTTCCATCAAACGCCTACTTTTGCCGCCCTTATCCGGCCCCATAGTTCAATGGATAGAATAGGAGTTTCCTAAACTCTAGATCCAGGTTCGACTCCTGGTGGGGTCACTAACGCTTGGGAACCTTTAGATCAGCACTTTCCGCAACGTCGCTGCCTGTTCGCCACTTGGTCCCGTTCCCTTCATAATGGACCCTCGCGGAAATACTAACTTCGAGGTTCGGAGAGGTGCATCCGATCTTCCATTGGCCAAGGTGTTGCAATGAACAATACGATCACTATCCGGAACATGGTATGCGACCGTTGCAAGTCGGCGGTGCAACGCCTCTTGGATCAACGTGGGCTTCCGTGGGTACGCATAGATCTGGGCGAAGTGGAATTGAAGGAAGCCATGGACGATGCTACGCAGGATGCGCTTCGTGTTGATCTACGTGCATTGGGTTTTGATCTGGTTCTTGAACACGATGCGCAAGTCATCAACAAAGTGAAGTCCGCGATCATTGAGCAAGTACACCACATTGCGGGCAAGCGTTTGGAGCTCATTAAACTGGTGCAGGATACGGTTCATTTGGAGTTCTCGTCCGTGAGCAAGTTGTTCAGCGAGGTCGAAGGGATCACCATGGAACACTTTTTCCTGTTGCAGCGCCTGGAGCGCGTGAAGGAACTGATCCGGTATGGTGAACTGACCTTTAGCGAGATCGCCTTCGCCACAGGGTTCAGCAGCGCTGCACACCTGAGTGCGCAGTTCAAACAGCTTACGGGCATGACCCCCACCTCGTTCCGGGGTACCCATGGTTCGCGTTCGCCGTTGGACCGGGTGGGTAAGAGGTGATATAAGCCTTTCCCGCATGGATGTAAGGTGATCGGTAGCACCCTGTCGGTCCTTTGTATCATCAATGACAACGACCAAACAAACCGAAAATCCTACTGGCAAGAACCAGAACGCCCCCATGAACACACACAACATCACCCTTCCCATTCTTCACATGAACAGCCCGCATTGTGCTGCGCGGGTAGAGAAGGCCATCACCGCTTTGCCAACAGGTTCGGCCAGCAGAGTGGACCTTGCAGGCCAGACCGCGACGCTATCGGAGGCCCCCTCCGCACAGGCCGTGCGCGATGCGGTATCAGCCGTTCGTGCAGCTGGATACGATGTGTCCACCGACAAACGCCTGTTCCGCACCAGCGGCATCACCTGCGGCGGTTGCGTGAACAGCGTAACGAAGATCCTCTCCGCACTGCCGGGCGTGCTGGCCGTTACTGTTGACATAGCCCAGAAACACGCCACAGTGGAAACGGTACACGGCACCGTGCCCGATGATGCGATCCGCGAAGCATTGTCCACCACCGCTTACGAATTCATCGCGCAAGCGGCCTGAGGAATGGCCGAGGAGATCACCACCCTGGAAGTCCCCGTGGAGAACATGGACAGCGAGCATTGCGCGCTGATCGTGGACAAAGCCGTGGGCATGGTGCCCGAAGTGATGGACCACCACGTGGAATTGAACAACCACCGAGCCGTGATCACCACCACCAAGCCGGTGGAGGCTGTTCAACATACCGTTCAAGCGATCCGCGACAACGGCTATGGCGTGCCCACTGTGAAGCGCACGATCCCAGTAAGGGATATGACCTGTGCCAGTTGTGTGGCAAGCGTGGAGAGCATGTTGCTCGCACAACCCGGCGTGCTGAAGGCCGCAGTGAATTTGGCAACCAACAGCGTGCAGGTGGAATACGTGCCCGGCGTGATCGATGAAAAGCGCATGCGCACAACGATCCAAAGCATCGGCTACGATCTGGTGATCGAAGAAGATCGCGACACGAGCAAGGACCTCGAGATGCTCCAACAGGAGCGTATGACCGCGCTGAAGAGGAAACTGTTCGCGAGCATCGCACTGAGCATTCCGTTGATGATCATCGGCATGTGGATGATGCACGAACCCTGGGCCAATTTCGTGATGTGGCTATTGGCCACCCCGGTGGTCCTTGTCTTCGGAAGGCAGTTCTTCATCAACGCGTGGAAGCAGGCGAAGCACCGCAGTGCGAACATGGATACGTTGGTCGCGCTCAGCACCGGAGTGGCCTATGTGTTCAGCGTGTTCAACACGGCGTACCCGGCCTTCTGGACCGCACGCGGACTGGAGCCGCACGTCTACTTTGAAGCTGCTGCGGTGGTGATAACCTTTATCCTGCTCGGCAAATTCCTGGAGGAACGTGCCAAGGCAGGCACATCTTCCGCGATCAAGAAACTGATGGGCTTGCGCCCAAATACCGTCATGCGCGAGGATGCAACTGGTCAGCCGCAGCAGGTGGCCATCGCGGAGATCGCTATCGGTGATGTGTTGCTCGTGCGACCCGGAGAAAGCATTGCGGTGGATGGATCCGTGATCGACGGCGACAGTTTCGTGGATGAAAGTATGATCAGTGGTGAGCCGATGCCTGTTGCCAAGAACGCAGGTGCATCGCTACTCGCGGGAACGATCAATCAGAAAGGCAGCTTGCGCATGAACGCCCAGAAGGTCGGTGCGGACACCTTGCTCGCGCAGATAGTCAAGGCCGTGCAAGAAGCACAAGGCAGCAAGGCTCCTGTGCAGAAACTAGTGGACAGGATCGCGGCGGTCTTCGTCCCCGTGGTCATCGGTATCGCGGTGCTCAGTGCTATCGTTTGGTGGCTGCTCGGTGGTGAGCATGCGTTCACACAAGGACTGCTTGCGATGGTGACAGTACTGGTGATCGCTTGCCCTTGCGCACTCGGCCTCGCCACACCCACGGCGATCATGGCGGGCATGGGGAAGGGTGCGGAGAACGGCATCCTGATCAAGGATGCCGAGAGTTTGGAGCGTGCACGCAACATCACGGCGATCGTGCTGGACAAGACCGGAACGATCACCGAAGGCAAACCCGAAGTGGTGGAGGCGATCGGATTGGAGAACGGTGAAGCAGCCGCCGCAATGCTGGCGATCGAATCCCGCTCGGAACATCCGCTCGCCGAAGCCGTGGTACGTTACCTGCAGGCGCACGGCACGCATCAGAGCGCATCGATCACCGGTTTCGAAAGCATCACCGGAAAGGGTGTGAAGGCGACTGCGAATGGTCATACCTATTTCGTTGGAAGCAAAAGGTTGATCGAAGAACAGGGCATTACCATCGCACCGGAGTTGGCCGCAAAAGAAACTTCGTGGCAGCAGGATGCACGCACAGTGGTGTGGCTCGCGAACGAGCAGCACGCGATCGCCGTGATCGCCATCGCCGATCCGATCAAGCCCTCGGCAAAGGAGGCCATTGCACGTTTGCAGGCCGAAGGCGTGATGGTGTACATGCAGACCGGCGCCACCGAGCGCACCGCGAAGGCCGTGGCGCAAGCCGTCGGCATATCGGATTTCCGTGGTGGCACCTTGCCTGCTGACAAGCGCGCGTTCATCGAACAGTTGCAGATGGAAGGTCATGTCGTGGCGATGGTCGGTGACGGCATCAACGATAGCGAAGCACTGGCCAAGGCCGACGTGAGCATCGCCATGGGCAAAGGCAGCGACATCGCCATGGACGTTGCGCGCATGACGCTCATCAGCACGGACCTCAACACCATCCCGCGTGCGATCCTGCTCTCACGTAAGACCGTCGCGATGATCCGTCAGAACCTCTTTTGGGCGTTCATCTACAACATCATCGGCATCCCGATCGCGGCTGGATTGTTGTACCCCATCAACGGCTACCTCCTCAACCCGATGATCGCCGGTGCGGCCATGGCCTTCAGTAGCGTGAGCGTCGTGAGCAATAGTTTGCGGTTGAAATGGGTGAAGTTGGAACGATGATCGCAAGAGCGAATGACCAAAACCATAGAACCATGAAGACCAACCCCTATCGCAACTTCCTGCTCACCCTCGCCATCTCGTTCGTGATCATGTACGGCGTGATGTTCCTGAACGTCGCTTCCGCATACCACATCCACCTCAGCCTCACGCGCACATACATGACCTTGCTGATGGTGTCGCCGATGGCGATCTTGATGCTGACCTTGATGGGCCACATGTATCCCAACAAACAGCGCAACCGGGCGTTCATGATCACGAGTGTCGCGGTGTTCACGGCGTCGTTGTTCAGACTGCGCGCACAAGTGCCCATTGGCGATGTGCAGTACATGAAGGCCATGATCCCGCATCACTCGTCCGCCATCCTTACCAGTGGCGCGGCCGACCTGCAAGATCCTGAAGTCAAGAAGTTGGCCGAGGATATCATCAAAGCGCAAGAGCAAGAGATCGCACAAATGGAGGCGATGTTGACCCGATTGAAATAACAAAACCCTTAAGAACTAGAGATCATGAACACCTTCAAGTCATTCCTCCTGCTTTCGACCCTTACGTTCAGTCTGGGTTGTAATGCACAAGTAAAGAACTCCAAGACAGCCACCGTGCGCATCGATGGCGATTGCGGCATGTGCGAGAAGACCATTGAGAAAGCCGGATCAATGAAGAGCGAGGCCGATGTGGATTGGGACACCGATGCGAAGACCGCGCGAGTGACCTATGACACTACGCGAACGGACATGGATGCGATCCTACAACGCGTGGCGCAAGCCGGTTACGACAACGAACGCTACCTGGCGCCGAAGGAAGCGTACGACAAGTTGCCGGGCTGTTGCCAGTATGATCGAAGCATGCTCCACGCACCCCTGAAAGGAAAGGGAGAAGACACCCATGCCGAACACCAAGAGCACACCACAAGTGACGCGCATGCGGATCACGGATCCACGACGATGGAGCAGAGCACGGCCACGGACCAGCTGAAGCCGGTCTTTGACACCTACTTCTTGTTGAAGGATGCGTTGGTTGCATCCGATGCCAATGATGCCCAGATCAGAGCCAACGCTCTCGACGCTGCCCTGCGCAATGTGAAGATGGAGGCGTTGGAGAATGGCGCACACATGGTTTGGATGAACGTGATGGAACCCTTGGCAAATTCGACCGCCGTTATTGCAGGAACTTCCGATCTCGCCAAGCAGCGCAAGTCTTTTTCAGAACTGACGGATCCGATGGCTGAACTCGCGAAGGCATCGCCCACGGGTATGCCGGTGTACTTGGACCACTGCCCCATGTATGAAGGCGGTGCAGATTGGCTCAGTCGTGACAAACCCATCAAGAACCCGTTCTACGGTAGCATGATGATGACCTGCGGTAGCGTGAAAGAGACGATCACGAAATGAACCGACGGATCAGTATAGCACTGCTCGTTATTGGCTTTGCAGGAAGTGGGCTTGCGCAATACCCGGAGGGACTTCGGCCACTTGGTTCTTCCGTGCCTAATGGTGCATTCGTACCGAAGACCACGCGTTATGATCTGGTAGTGACCGATACCGTGGTGAACTTCACCGGTAAGGTCCGCAGTACTGCGGACCGCAAGGCCTACGCGGTGAACGGTACGATCCCGATGCCGACGTTGGAGTTCGTGGAAGGCGACACCGCGCTGATCTATGTGCATAACCGCATGGAGAAGGACGAGACCTCGTTGCACTGGCATGGCCTCATCCTGCCCAACGAATTCGACGGCGTGCCTTATCTCACAACAGCGCCCATCAAAGCGGGGGAGACGCAGGTTTACAAGTTCCCGTTGGTGCAACATGGCACGTATTGGTACCACTCGCATACCGAATTGCAGGAACAGAACGGCATGTATGGCGCGCTGATCATCCATGAACGCTTTGCACCAGTGATCCCGGAATACGCGCTGGTGCTGAGCGAGTGGACCGACATGAAGCCCACCGAAGTGCATCGCAGACTGCATAATGCGAACGACTGGTTCGCGATCCAGAAGAACAAGCTGCGGCCCGGAACCACGCAGAGTTATTGGGATGCGATCAAAGAAGGTAAAGTGGGCGTGAAGCTGCACAACGAGTGGAAGCGTATGAATGCGATGGACGTGAGCGATGTGTACTACGATCACTTTCTGTCCAACGGCCAACCCGTGGTAAAAGCCCCGCAGTTCAAGGCTGGTGATCGTGTGCGCATGCGGATCGTGAACGGCAGCGCCTCCACCTACTTCTGGTTGAAGTACGCCGGTGGGAAGATGACGGTCGTAGCCAGCGATGGTGCCGATGTGGAACCCGTGGAAGTGGACCGCTTCATCATGGGCGTTGCCGAGACCTACGATGTGATCGTCACCATCCCGGCGGACAGCACCGCATTTGAATTCCTGGCGACACCCGAGGACCGGACACGATCCACTTCCGTGTGGCTCGGCAGCGGCATCAAGCAACTCGCAGCGCCCATGGAGCCGCTGAAGTATTTCGCCGGCATGAAGATGATGAACGGCATGATGAAGATGGATGGGAACCTCGACGACATGGGGATGAACATGAGCCTGCAACAAATGGACATGAACGTGGTGATGTATCCGGAGATCACTGGTGAGAAGAAGAGTAAGAGTGTGAGGAAGCGTGAGAAAGTGAGAGAGCGCAAGAGTGAGAACGCGGGGCAAGGGGGAATGGATCACGGAGGCATGTACAACAGCAATGCGCTATCGGACATCGTAACGCTGAACTACGCTATGCTGCGCTCACCCACCAGCACCGCGCTACCGCCGGGTCCGGTGAAGGAATTGCGCTTCGAGCTTACGGGCAACATGAACCGCTATCTCTGGGCCATCAATAACAAGACCATTTCGGAAACCGACAAGATCATGATCCGCAAGGGCGAGAATGTGCGCATCATCCTTTACAACAATTCGATGATGCGCCACCCGATGCACCTGCACGGTCATTTCTTCCGTGTGCTGAACGGGCAGGGCGATCACGCGCCGCTGAAGAACGTGCTCGACATCATGCCGATGGAGACCGACACGATCGAATTCCTCGGCACCGAAGAAGGCGACTGGTTCTTCCACTGCCATATCCTCTACCACATGATGAGCGGCATGGGTCGTGTGTTCAGCTATGAAGATGCACCCGCGGATCCTAGGCTGCCGTTGCCGAAGAATTCATGGCGCACCTTCCTCAAGGACGACAAGAGTTGGCACTTCATGTTCCAGAACGACATCGCCACCAACGGAAACGACGGCGAGATGATGCTGCAGAATAAGCGCTGGAACCTGCAGGCCGAATGGCGCTTGGGCTACACCGAAGCGCACGGCCAGGAAGTGGAAACGCACTTCGGGCGTTACTTCGGCAAGATGCAATGGCTCTTCGTGAACGCAGGCTTGGATTGGCGCACGCGCACCGAAGAACACGGCATACCGGAAGACAACCTGTTCCAACAAAGCAACACCAAGGACGGTCGGGCCGTGGGGCATATCGGCTTCCAATACACCCTTCCCATGCTGCTCGTCGCCGACCTGCGCGTGGACACTGACGCACGATTCCGACTGCAATTAATGCGCGAAGACATCCCACTTACACCACGCTTGCGTCTGGATATGATGGGCAATAGCGATCTGGAGTACATGGGGCGCTTGCGGTATATCGTGAAGAACTGGGTGGCCATCACCACGCACTACGATAGTGATATGGGTTGGGGGGCTGGATTGATGGTGAGTTACTGAGGGATGCCCCTAGTCGCCGTGGCCTTCAATAGCACGTACCTTATGCGCAAAGCCTATGGCTGGAATTGGATAAGCGATCGGGCCGTTGGGAATTCGGTTGTTCGCATCTGCAGTAGCGCACATACGTTGATTATGATACCAGTTTGTTGTGGAGCCTAGGGCTCCAAGAGTTACGACCAAATGCAATTTTTCAATGACTTGCCCCTATTGTTCTGGCGGTACCTTGTTGCCACAAAACTGCACACCCTATGATGAAATATACTCTACCCCTTCTGAGCGCATTTTTCTTGCTCCCATTGTCAGAAACCAAGGCCCAATGCTCCGCAGGTGAGGTTGAAGTCACCATACAAGTGAGCACTGATGCCTATGGTTACGAGGCCTATTGGCAATTGGTGCCAGCTGGGAACAACTGTGGTAACGGTACGATCTTCTTCGGAGGGAACAACAACGTGGGTTGCAATGGTGCCGGTGATCAGACGGCATCGCCCGGTAGCGGCTATGGCAACAACCAGAACATCACGGAAGGCCCTTGGTGCCTCAATGATGGCGCTTCATATTCCATCTTGTTCATTGATGACTGGGCTGATGGCGGAACTAGCTTCACTGTATTTGTGAACGGGGCAGCGATCGGGCAATACGTCGGCACCGGTGCGGGCAACACGTTCACCTTCGTCGCCCAAGCGCCTTTGGCATTGAACGCGGCCGTTGAAGGGGTCACGAGCTTTGGTGGTACATCAAATACCGACATGACCATCAGTGCCAAAGTGAAGAACTTGGGTAGCACCACGATCACTGCACTGGAAATGAGCTACGCCGTGGACGGTGGAGTTCCGGTGGTGGCTATGGTGAACGGACTGAACATTGCTGCTTTTGAAGAAGCGCAGGTGGATCACCCCACCACTTGGAACACAGGAGCAGCAGGCTATGCTGATGTATCCGTGGAGGTAACTACAGTGAACGGTGATCCGGATATGGACCCGGCCGACAACAGTGCCACGAATGAACTCGCCGTTTGGGATCCCGCACCGAATATCATCGATTCCTATATCGGTATTGCACCCGTTATGACCGATATCGTCACCGCCGCGAACCAAGTCAGCATTCCAAGGGATCTGGATTGGTTTCCGGATCTGAACAAGAGGGAATTGTGGGTACTGGATAAAGGCACGGAGGCCAGCGGCAGTTCCACCATTACCGTGAGCAACGCTGGTGAGAGCAACCAGACGAGTGTGAAGAAGACGGACGGTAATGCGTGGCACTTCATGTCGCTTTCTACGGCTATCGCATTCAGCGAAGGCTGGAATTTCGGGACGAGCCCAGGGGTCTTCGATTCGAACCACGATGGTGGCACACCGTACACCGGACCTGCACTTTGGAATAGTGACCCTGCTGTATATGCACAACCATCGGGAGGAAATGGGAGCCATATCGACATGCTCCATACCAGTCCATATTCGCAAGGGATCGCCCATGAAGTGGACAATGTGTATTGGGTGGTGGATGGATACAGTAACGACATTGTACGTTACGATTTCAAGGACGACCATGGACCCGGGAACGATGACCACAATGATGCGGTCGTTCACCGCTATGCTGGTTTGAACATGGCCAAGGACCCGAACAACCACATCGTAAGCCATTGCCAATTGGACAAGGCAACGGGATGGCTGTACGCTGTGGACCACGGGAATGATCGCGTGATCCGTTTGGATATCAATTCCGGTTCGCTTGGCGGCACGCCGACTTTTGGTCCGTTCGACCCCATTGCCCAGTATCGGTTCGTAACTGGCTTTACTTGGGAGGAAGTGGTCACCACTGGTTTGGTGGAGCCAGCCGGTATCGTTGTCATGGATGATCGCATGCTGATCAGTGACCATGCCAATGGCGACATCATCATTTACGATATCAGTGTGATACCGGCGGTGGAAATGGGCCGGATCAATACCGGTGATCCTGGCATCATGGGACTCACCATTGCCCCTGATGGAAGGATCTGGTACGTTAATGCCACTACGAACAAGGTGCGTAAGGTGGATGGTGCCAGTGTGGGGATCCATGAAGCAACTGCTGTGAACGGCCTACGCGCATATCCTAATCCAGCCACGGACGCTATCACGGTGCAGTTCAACGACGGTTCGGTCATCAATGGCCAACTGCGGATCATTGATGCAGCAGGGCGTGAAGCGTACCAGAACAGGATCGCCACCAGTGTACAGCGGATCCCGGTGGGAGATCTTAGCAATGGCGTCTATGAAGTTTCGGTCACCACGCGTGAAGGCATTCGTCATCGAACTCGTGTGGTGGTGCAACATTGATCATGGCCATTTCCGACGGCCTGAGCCACACCAGAAGTATGGTACGGCAAGTATGCGCATTGCTTCTGGCCATGTGCTTCGCAGGGTTGGGCATGGCACAATCAGTTGGTGGTATGATCACGGATACGTTGAACGGTCCGCTGGTGGGGGTGCGTGTAACATTGTATAACGCCGACACCAGCTTTTTCGCTGAAACGCGCTCCGATCCTTCGGGCATTTATCAGTTCGTTGGCGTTCCGGCAGATACCTATACGTTGAATGCAAGCCGAGCCGACTTGGCCTACACCAGATCTGCGTTGGTCACCAACGGTGTAGACCCCGAGGTCAGCGATGTCACCGTGTATACCGATACGATGCGCGGGCGATGGAATGTGCTTATGAATTCACCCGAACCATTGGGCGGAACGAACCTCTGTACCCTGTTGCCCGATGGCCGCTTGTTCTACTGCCACAACACGACCGACCCGTTCTTGTTCGACCCGGCGACCAACCAAGCTATTCTGATACTTGGAGCGAACGCCGCTCTAGGTTGTGTGGGTTTGGCCATGCGCACGGATAGCACTTTGGTCTTCATCGGTGGTGCCGATCAGGATGTGTATGGTCCTGGCACCAAGTTCGTGAAGACATGGAACAGCGGCACGGGGCAATGGTCCAGCATGATCCAAGCGTTGGATGATTTCCGTTGGTATCCAAGTACCACCACGTTGCCCGATGGCCGCGTTCTCACTGTTGGTGGTGGCAACGAGTTCAATCCGCAGCGGACCAATTCCACAGAGTTGCTCGACCCGTTCACCCTCGCCACAACAACCGTGGATTCCATCGCCATTGGAAACGAGCAATCACCCATCGTTGTCCTGTACGACGGAACGGCGTTGATGACACACAGACCGCCGCAGATCTTTGATCCAGCATCGGAAACTTGGTCCGTCACGGGTGATTTTGTGCAAGGGAATCGGATGCCGAACGGCGATCATGCCGATCATGAACTTGTCGTGTTGCCGGAAGGCGATGTGGTAGCGATCGGCTTTAAAAGCTTTACACCGGGCGTTTACGGGAATATGGTCGAGTTCTACGATCCGGTCACCGGTATGTGGTCCATGGGTGCCAACTCAACCAGTGTACGCTCACGTCCGGAAACGATCCTACTTCCCAACAAACATATACTCGTATTGGCAGGGGAGAAGGAAGACCCTTCGGACCCAACACCGGTGAATGCATGGAACTATACCAAGTTGGCGCATTACTACGATCCTTATGCCGACACATGGCGCCGCTTGAAGGACATGAACCGGTTCCGTGAATACCACGCTACTGCTGTGCAAGTACCTGATGGCCGGATCATAGTGGTCGGTGGTGAAGGCTCGCCGGGGAACGAACCCAGTTTGAGTGTGCTCGAGGCCTTTACGCCACCCTACCTCTTCAAAGGGATCCGACCCACCATTGCCCCGCTTGCTGATCGTGATCTGGTCCGCGGGGAGTCCGTCACGTTGAACGTTGGCCATACGAATGCATTGACCGGGGTCATACTGCAAGCGCAGACATTGGTTACGCATATGATGAACTGTGGGAACAACCGGTTCGTTGAACTTCCGTTCACACAGGTCGGAACACAAGCAGTTGCAACATTGACGACGGATGCGTTGGTGCTGCCGGATGGTTTCTATCTGCTCACCGCCATGGTCGACGATATTCCTTCGGTATCGCAGATCATTCGGATCACACAAGACTTCACTACAACGACGCCGGAAAATGAGGCGAAGCCAATGGGTCCCATCGTCTACCCCAATCCAAGCACGGGTCATTTCTGGATCCGCGGACTACGGGTCGGCGAAGATCCAAGCGAAGTTGTGGTGCATGATGCTGTAGGCCGTGTGGTGTTGAGTTTGCCCACTCGTCAAGCCTTGACCAATGGCATTGATCTTTCGAACCTGGTGCCCGGTATGTATTCGGTCCGGCTGAGTGGGCAAGGAAAGGAACTCCGCATCGGACCGATCGTGATACGCTGAACGTGATCGACCGGAACGAGATGGTAGGCTGCATGCACGTTGGCTTTCAGCTTGGTCTGATAGCCTTTCCAGAGATCTTAGAAGAATAGCTGTTCATGTGCCTTCGACATTTGTCGCCCAGCTGTGGTAGTGAGACGTTTCCTTTTCGGTGAAGCTGTCCGTGTGGACACATTCATTTGGATGCCCCTGCGCCCAAACCATGCGGCCCTACCAAGCTTGAAAAAGGTGCCGTGATGATCATGCTAAGACCAGGACCGGATCGCCTTCCAAGTAAGGCACATTTTTGCGCCATTCAAAAAGATCACCGCAATGACCCTTTCGGAATTCAGACTTATTCAAGGAACCCCTTCGCCATTGGACCAGCTTGGTTGAGCAATTGGATCACGTTGCCGATGTCAAGGATATGATCACTACCATGATCGTGTTATTGCCACGCGTTTAAGAGGAACGGACCTTTGGCGAGCCCTTCCGGACCATTCCATCGAGGCGGCGACCCATCATGTTCTTCGACCTGTCCCGAACCCTCTTCGGTTCTTCCTGCCATTTAGCTGGTGTACTCCGTGCTAAGCCGAATACCACCTTGCGCGCATCGGTGTCCGCGTCCGCACTTCTCATAGCGACCACGATCGTGGCGCAGCTTGGCAGCATAAGCGGTACGGTGCTGAACCAGGATGGTGATCCGTTGCCGTTCACTTCGATCACCTTGGATCCGGCCCACCGCGTGATGATCTCCGACACCAAAGGCGCCTTCCACTTCGATGATCTGGCCGCTGGTACCTACACGTTGAGTTCGTCCTATGTAGGGTATGTGCAGCAGACCAGCACAGTAGAGGTCCACGACGATAGGGCAACGATCGCTGATCAACGAATGAAGGAAAGTGTCGTGGACCTTGAGGCATTCACGGTCTTGGGATCCCTTACCAAAGGCAGTGGCCCTTCACGGACCATGGCCGGCTCCGCTTGGTACGTAGGCCCGCGCGAGATCCAAGCCCAAGCCGCGACCGATGTACATCGCTTGCTTCGCTCTGTGCCGGGAGTGTACATCCAAGAAGAAGATGGGTTCGGGTTGCGGCCGAATATCGGATTACGAGGTGCGGGATCGGAACGATCATCGAAGATCACATTGATGGAAGATGGCGTCCTGATCGCCCCAGCGCCGTACGCACAACCGGCCGCGTATTACTTCCCGACCATCGGACGAATGCATGCCGTAGAGATCGTGAAAGGCAGCAGCCAGATCCGATATGGACCACTTACTACAGGCGGCGCGCTGAACATGATCTCGACCCCTTTGCCTACGGTCGATCAGGCGATGCTCGGCATCTGGGGCGGTTCATTCGGTGCCCGGAACCTCCATGCTAGTGCAGGTACCACCATCGGAAAACACCAAGTCATGGCGGAGACCTTCCAACAAGCATCGGACGGATTTAAACGCTTGGACAACGGAGGCAATACGGGTTTCACCAAACAGGACTATCTGCTGAAGTGGCAGTGGTCCACTTCCGATACGACGCGAACAAGGCATGCCATCGGGGTCAAGACCGGATACACCACCGAAAGCAGCAACGAGACCTATCTCGGGCTCACATCAGCGGACTATGACACGGAACCTTATCGGCGCTATTCAGCGTCGGCGAAGGACCACATGGAGGTGAAGCATGATCTCTCCAGTTTGCGCTATGCAGTGGGCTTCAAGAAAGGCCCGGAGATCGCTGCGACCCTTTACAGGACGAACACCTTTCGCAATTGGTACAAGCTGGACCAAGTGGTCGACAGTGCTGGTTCAAAGATCCCGATCGGCGAATTGCTCGCTGATCCATCTGCCCATACCGACGCCTTGAACGTGGTCCGTGGAAGTAGCTCCTCGGACAATGCGTTGCTTGTAAAAGCGAACAACAGGAACTATCAGTCCAGCGGTGCCCAAATGATCCTCACACATACGATCCGGAACCCACGGGCCACGCATGGGATCGAGATCGGCGCCCGTCTACACAGCGACTATATGGATCGTTACCAATGGACGGATGGATGGCGCATGACGAACGGCGCGATGTTCCAAACAAGCAAGGGAACCCCGGGAACGGAAAGCAACCGGATCGCCAAGGCCGATGCCATAGCAGCCCACGCTGTATACGATCTTGATCTGGGTGGAATAGCACTGCATCCAGGGTTGCGATTCGAGCACATCGAAATGAAGCAGGATGACTACGGAAAGCTGGATCCCGGTCGCAGTGGGACCGCCCTTGTAACTACCTCGAACACTGTCGATGTATGGATCCCGGGCATCGGTGCGGATTGGTCGATCAACAAAACCATCTCCTTCTTTACCGGTGTCCACAAGGGCTTTTCGCCACCCGGTACGCAGCCGGGTACCCTTCCGGAAGCGAGCATCAACTACGAGGCTGGCCTACGTTACGAACGCGCGGGATACAACATCCAATTGATCGGCTACTTGAACGACTACAGCCGGATGTTGGGCACTGATCTTGCGGCAGGCGGCGGAAGTGGTACGGGCGATCTCTTCAACGCAGGAGCCGCTGTGGTAAAGGGAGTTGAGTTCTTCGCGTCGTTCGATCCCCTACGTGGTCGTAGTGCAATGGTCCGGTTGCCGGTCTCCGTCGCATACACATATACGGATGCACGATTCAGTTCCGATTTCAATAGCAGTTTTGAACCATGGGGTGATGTGTTGAAGGGTGATCGGATCCCCTATACGCCGGAACACCAGATCAACGCACGGGTCGGTATGGAAACCGGCAAGATCATGCTTGGGCTCAACGCTCATTATCAGAGCATGGTCACTACCGTGACCGGACCACAAAGTGATGTGGGAACCATGAAGATCGATCCGCGCACCGTGTTCGATGCGAATGCATCTTACCGCGTTGGTGCAGGAACCGAGCTGTTCGCCACGGTAGTGAATTTGACCGACGTTGTCTACGAAGCCTCGCGACTTCCAGCAGGTAGCCGACCTGGTCTCCCGCGATCGTTCCAAGTAGGATTGCGCTTGCGACTCTGAGCAGTGGCATCATTCTCAAATGTGCAGAGAGCCGCGCAGATCAGCATTGATCTATGCCTTTCCTGTTTGGAGTAAAATGACCAGTTGTATGTCGTCAGTGCTTTGTGATATCAAACTGAACGGCCATGAAAACACACACCGCCACACTCCCGATCATCGACATGAACAGCCCGCATTGTGCTGCGCGGGTAGAGAAGGCCATCACGGTGCTCCCAGCCCTCACAGCCAGCAGCGTGGACCTTGCCGCCCACACTGCAACGCTATCGGATGATCCCACAGCACAGGTGGTGCGCGATGCGGTATCGGCCGTTCGTGCAGTTGGCTACGATTTGACGACCGACAAGCGTCTTTTCCAGACCACCGGGATCACATGCGGTGGGTGCGTGAATAGTGTTACGAAGATCCTTTCCGCACTTCCCGACGTACTGGCCGTTACTGTGGATATACCCCTGAAACAGGCGACCGTGGAAACCGTGAGTGGCACAGTGAGCGATCAGTCGATCCGCGAAGCACTTGAAACCACCGCTTACGAATTCATCTCACGCGCGGCTTGAAGCATGGATGCTGAATTGCTCTATCCGATCAACGGCTAATTACATAACCCCATGAACGTTGGTGCGGCTATGGTTTCTCGAAGGATGAAGTGGGTGAAGCTGTAGCTAGAACCCGTTTGCAGGTCAACATCAAGCTGACAAGAAAGCCTTTGGTATACAATACTGGTATGCTTTAGTGGTCAAAGAACTTGTTGCCTACGTTGATCGATCAAACCATCGACCTACCTTCGCGCCCATGTTCCGCCTCTTGGCCATCCTTTCATTGTGTACCTACATAGGTGCATCAACGGAGTTGTGCCAATTGTTGAAGCTGCCCGGCTTGTTCTCACATTATGTGGAACACACGGAGACGGATCCGGACGAAACCTTCCTCTGTTTCCTTACCGACCACTACTTGAACGGCGAGCACCACAGCGAGGGTGAGGAACACGAACATGGCATCCCTTTCGGTTGCCATCACGATTGCGTAGCACATGCGTTGCAGCTTGTGGCTCCTGTTCCCTATTACGCAGTTGTGTATAGCATTCAATCGCCTGTTTCCGAGCCACCTGTGCTCGATGATGCTTCCTACTCCTTCTTGCTTAGCAAGGACGTTTGGCAGCCCCCAAAAGCTTGATCGGACGCAAGTCCTGACGCGCCTGCTCCATCGCGAGTAGCGCACGCGCACATACCGGCCATCCACCGCGATGCCTGTTCCGTTGCGCCCGGAGGCCGATAGTTCGCCATGCCTCTAATCATTTGTTCACTTCCGTTCAATTCGTACCCATGCTCGACAGGATCATTCGATTCTCCATAAACAACAAAGCCATCATCGGGCTTTTCACGCTGGTGCTGGTGCTTTACGGCGCCTACTCCCTCACGCAGCTGCCGATCGATGCAGTGCCGGACATCACCAACAACCAAGTGCAGGTGATTACCAATACGCCCACACTCGCCGCGCAGGAGGTGGAGCAGTTCGTTACCGCACCCATTGAACTGGTCATGGCCAGCCTCCCCGACCTGGTGGAGATACGCTCGATCAGTCGTTTTGGCCTTAGCGTGATCACGATCGTGTTCGAGGAGGATGTGGACATCTACTTCGCCCGAACATTGGTCGATCAACGCCTTGGCAAGGTTGCCGATCGTATACCCGCAGGCGTGGGCAAACCGGAAATGACACCCGTGAGCACCGGCCTGGGTGAAGTGTACCAGTACGTGATCCATGCCGACGATAGCGTTCACAAGGAATGGAGCTCGGCAGAATTGCGCACGCTCCAGGATTGGGTGGTGGTGCGCCAACTGTTGGGTATCCGTGGCGTGGCCGAGGTGAACAGCTTCGGCGGTGAAGTGAAACAGTATGAAGTAGGCGTGGACCCCAAGCGGCTCAAGAGTATGGGCGTCACCATTGGTGAAGTGTTCACTGCGTTGGCCATGAACAACGAGAACACTGGCGGTGCCTACATCGATAAGCGACCCAACGCGTATTCGATACGCGGCGAGGGCTTGCTCACCTCGCTCGATGATATCAAGAAAGTAGTGGTGAAGGTGGCGGAGAACGGTGTACCGCTATTGATCGGCGATATCGCGGAAGTGGGCTTCGGTGCTGCCCCGCGTTATGGTGCCATGACGCGTAATGGCGAAGGCGAAGTGGTCGGCGGCACAGTAATGATGCTGAAAGGAGAGAACAGCGCACAGGTGGTGGCAGCGATCGAAGCACGTATCCCTACCATACAAAAAGCGTTGCCGGAAGGCATTGTGATCGAAGCATACCTCTCCCGTTCTGCGCTGGTGGGCCGGGCCATGGGCACCGTGAAGACCAACCTCATGGAAGGTGCGCTTATCGTGATCTTCGTGCTGGTGCTCTTTTTGGGCAATTGGCGCGCAGGCCTCATCGTCGCTTCGGTGATCCCGTTATGCATGCTCTTCGCGGTCATTCTCATGAACGCATTCGGGGTAACGGGTAATCTGATGTCGCTGGGCGCGATCGATTTCGGGTTGATCGTGGACGGTGCGGTGATCATCGTGGAAGCGACGTTGCACCATTTCCACACAGCCCTCAAGGGGCGAACGCTAAGCCGAAAGGAGATGGACCACGAGGTCTTTGTGAGCGCCAGCAGGATCCGCAGCAGTGCGGCCTTTGGAGAGATCATCATCCTGATCGTGTACATCCCGATCCTCACGTTGGTGGGCATCGAAGGCAAGATGTTAAAGCCCATGGCGATCACCGTGAGCTTCGCCATTCTGGGTGCCCTGTTGCTGTCGCTCACATACGTGCCCATGATGTGCGCGTTCTTCTTACCCCGGAACACCACGCACAAGCGCAACTTCAGCGATCGCATGATGGATCGTTTCCAAGATTGGTACGACCCCATGATCGCTTTCGTACTCCGCAACCGGATCAAGACCGCTGCCAGCGCTGTGGTCCTCTTTCTGGTAAGCATGTTCTTCTTCTCGCGCATGGGTGGTGAGTTCATTCCCACACTGGAAGAAGGCGACTTCGCCATGCACAGCATTCTACCCCAAGGTTCCTCACTGAGCCAGAGCATTGCGAACAATGCCAAGGTGGAGAAGATACTGCTCGGTTTTCCCGAGGTGAAGGAAGTGGTGGGCCGCACGGGCAGTGCGGAGATCCCTACGGACCCTATGCCGCCGGAGGCCACCGACCTTATGGTGATCCTGAAGGACAAGGACGAATGGGTGACCGCGCATGACCGGGAAAGCTTGCAGGACACCATGATGAAAGCGCTGCATGTGGTCCCTGGCGTGTTCTTCGAGGCCACGCAGCCGATACAGATGCGCTTCAATGAACTAATGACGGGGATCCGGCAGGATGTGGCTGTGAAGATCTACGGCGAGAACATGGACACGCTCGCGGTGTTGGCGGAGCGGATCGGTGGCATCATCGGCAAAGTGCGAGGCGCTGGTGAGCCGCAACTGGAGAAAGTAGTTGGCCTACCCCAGATCACGGTTACCTACGACCGCGCCCGAGTGGCACAGTACGGCCTCAACATCGTGGACCTGAACCGTACGGTGCGCACGGCATTCGCAGGTGAAGCAGCCGGTGCCATCTACGAGAACGAGCGCCGGTTCGATCTGGTGGTGCGCATGCCACAAAGCCAGCGCCAGAGCATTGAGGATGTGAGTGAACTCTACGTGGCACTGCCGAATGGTGGCCAGATCCAATTGCGGCAAGTTGCCGATGTGGTCCTGGCCGATGGTCCGGCACAGATCAGTCGAGAAGATGCCAAGCGCCGCATCGCCGTTGGTGTGAACGTGCGTGACCGCGATGTGGAAAGCTTCGTTGAGGAAGTGCAGCGACGCATCGACGCGGATGTGCGCATGCCTTCCGGGTATTACTACACGTTCGGCGGCACGTTCGAGAACCTGCAGGCCGCGAGCAAGCGACTTATGGTGGCCGTTCCGGTGGCCCTCGGCTTGATCTTCGCACTGCTGTTCTTCACCTTCAACAGTGCGAAACGGGCGCTGCTGATCTTTACTGCGATCCCCATGTCCGCGATCGGCGGCGTGTTCGCGCTCATGGCGCGGGGGCTGCCATTCAGCATCAGCGCAGGCGTTGGCTTCATTGCGTTGTTCGGGGTGGCGGTGCTCAATGGCATCGTGCTCATCAGCACCTTCGATCAACTGGAAAAGAACGGCGTACACGACATTATTGAGCGAGTGAAACAGGGTGTGCGCATACGGCTGCGGCCCGTGCTGATGACTGCCGCTGTGGCCTCGTTGGGCTTTCTGCCGATGGCCTTGAGCGGTAGTGCTGGTGCGGAAGTGCAACGTCCTTTGGCCACCGTTGTGATCGGTGGATTGATAACAGCAACGGCACTTACGCTGCTGGTGCTTCCGGTGCTCTACGTGCTCTTCGTGCGCGTGGGGCGCAAGCCGTTCAAAGGCGAAGGCGGCCCCGGGCGAACATCGGTTGTGGCAACACTGCTACTATGCTTCATTGGCAGTGGTTCCGTTGCGCAGGTCCCGCTGCCGATGGATTCGGTTATTGCACGTGCCTTACGATCGCACCCCAGCATGACCGCCGCCGAATTGAGCGTACAAGAACAGGATGCGTTGCGCAACACGGCCTTTAACCTAATGCCGCTTAATGCGCAATACACACAGGGCCAGATCCAAGGTCCATACCGCTCGGATATCAACCTGCAAGCCACAACAGGTTTCGCTTTTCCGACTACCATTGCGCGCCGTGCGGGATATTTGAAAGAGAGCCTTGAACTTGCCCAGAGCGAGAAGTTGGGCACTGCGGCGTATGTGAAAGAGAGCGCAGGCGGCGCATTCCTGCAATGGGCCATGGGCGTAGAGCAGGTGCGGATGCTGCAAGGATTGGATAGCACCTATGCATCCATGACGGCATACGCGACCCAACGCTTCGAAGTGGGTGAAACCGGTCGCTTGGAACGCAGCAGCGCACAAAGCCGAGCCGAGTTGGTGAAGCTCCGCGTGCTACAAGCAGAAGCCGATCTGCAAGCCTACGTTGCCGAAGTGGAGCGTTGGGCCGGTGCATTGAACGGTGCTGTACCCATGCCAGAGGAATTGCGGAATAGTGCGCAGGTACCTGATCCCGCTGGTGGCACAGATCCGTTGCTGGCTACCATGGAACAGCGCACGCAACAGGCCGAGGCCGAATGGAAATGGCAACGCAGCCAGTGGGCGCCCAACCTGCAAGGCGGCGGTTTCTACCAGACCTTCAATGGTACATCGCCGTTCACCGGATTTCTTTTCGGCGCCACTATGCCACTACCCGGCAGCGGTCAAGGAGCGCGTACCAAGGCAGCGCGTTTGCGCACCGAGATCGCCGCGCAAGAATTGGATGCTTCGCGCCTTCAACGCAAAAGCGAATTGGCCAGTACCAGTGCGCGACTCGCTCGGCTACAAGAAAGCCTTTCCTACTTCGAACGCACGGGTACTTCCATGGCCGATATCCTGATCCAGGACGCCGAGCTCGCTTACAAAGCTGGCGAAGCCGACTACTTCCAATTCACCCAAGGCATCGAGCAGGCCTTTCAACTGAACGCAGAGCACTTGCGCGTGCGCTACGAACTCGCTATCACCATCCTCCACCTACGTGCCTTGCAAGGCCTTTAAGACAACATAGCAATGAAAACGCAGATCAACAGCGCACTACAGCGCATCCCCCATACTCTCGGTCTTCTTGCGATCGTATTTTTGTTCGCCGCATGCGGTGGGGCGGCCAAGGAAGAAGTAGGCCATGAAGAAGGCCACGAAGAAGGTCATGAAGAAGGCACCGCCGTGGAACTTTCGGCACAACAATTCGCAGCCATCGATGGTAAAGTGGGGCCGGTAGAACAGAAGGACCTTACCACGGCACTGAAGGCCACCGGCGCATTGAAAGTGCCACCGCAGAACATCGCAGATGTATCACCCGCAATGGGCGGAACCGTTCGCGACGTGTTGGTGAACGAGGGTGATGCCGTGCGAAAAGGACAGGTACTTGCGACGGTGTATGACCAAGCTATCATCGACCTGCAACGGAACTACTTGGAAGCCCAAGCAAGATCGATCTATGCCACGGCAGACCTTGAACGCCAGACCGAACTGGCCGCAGCGAACGTGTCGGCACAGAAAACGTTTCAACTCGCGACTGCGGAACACGCATCCCTGAAAGCTTCCATCAACGCCGATGTCGCAATGCTACGCCTGATCAATATCGACCCGAATGACATTGTGAAGAATGGCGTACACAGTACAGCTAACGTGGTAAGCCCCATCGACGGAACCGTGGCACGTGTTGATGTGAACGTGGGTAGCAAAGCCTCTGGTGCCGCACCAATGTTCCGTGTGGTGAACAACAGCAAGTTGCACGTGGACCTCTTCCTGTATGAACAGGATATTGAAAAAGTGAAGGTGGGGCAGAAAGTGGATATCACCCTGACCAACCTGCCCGGTGAAAGTTATACGGCGGAGATCTTCGCGATCGGCAATGCATTCGAATCCAGCACCAAAACCATTCCTGTCCATGCCGAGATCACCGGCAACAAACACGGCTTGATCGATGGAATGGTGGTTACCGCACGGATCGATGTGGGACAGGCCAGAACGACAGCTGTTCCAACCGATGCCATTGTAAGCAGTGAGGGCAAGGATTATGTATTCATTCAAACCGAAGCTGGATCACAAGACCACGCCGCTGAAGAAGATCATGAACACGCTAAAGAAGCCGAGCACCAACACGCCGCTGGCGAAGAACACGACCACGAAAAGGAAAATGCCACGGAACAGGCGAAGGGTGAAGATCACGATCATGACCACGCAGAAACGCATGATGCAAAAGAACAGCATGAAGAAGGCTTTGTATTCCGCCGTGTGCAAGTGAAACGCGGACCGAGCGATGGTGCGTACACGGGTATCACCTTCATGGAATCCGTACCAGTCAATGCACAAGTAGCCATTGCCGGTGCCTTCTACCTGATCGCCATGATGAACACCAGCGAAGGACATGAACATTGAAAGAACAACGATGAACGCTGACCGGATCTCTGGATCCGCAGTTGCCATTCCACAAGCATCACGAACACATCAATAACCGAATGTCTGAAGAAATAACGACCGAAAAGGCCAAGGCTGAAGAACACGAACACGGAGGTCACGGTGCATGGGTACGCACCATCAGCGCTGCAACACTTTTCGCCATTGCCATGTATTTTGAATTGGCTACGGAGGTGTTCAAGCAGTATCCGATCTGGCGCTTGATCGCCTTTGTGGCCGCCTACTTGCCCGTCGCCATACCGGTCATGATGGAAGCAGTGGAAGGTTTCCGCAAACGCGATCTCTTCACCGAATTCACGCTGATGGCGGTGGCCACTTTGGGTGCTTTCGCGCTGAGGGAATATCCGGAAGGTGTGGCAGTAATGTTGTTCTACGCCGTGGGCGAACTCTTTCAGCAAGCTGCCGTTGGACGTGCGAAGAAGAGCATCAGAGCGCTGTTCGATGTGCGGCCACAGACCGCCACTGTACTGCGCAACGGGAGCGCAACGGATGTTCCTCCCGGTACTGTTCAAGTAGGCGAAGTAGTGCGCATAAGTCCGGGTGAACGTGTGCCGCTGGATGGCGAGTTGAAGGAAGGCAGTGCATCGTTCAATACATCGGCACTCACTGGCGAAAGTGTGCCACGCAAGGTTGATCAGGGAGGTGTTGTTCTCGCTGGCAGCATTGCTATGGACCGCAGTGTGGAAGTGATCGTCACCAAACCCTACGCGGACTCTTCGCTAGCGCGCATGCTCTACTTAGTGCAACACGCCACCGCACAGAAGGCACCCACAGAATTGTTCATTCGCAAGTTCGCACGCATCTATACACCCATCGTGTTCGGTTGTGCCTTGGCGCTCGTGTTGCTTCCAATGCTTTTCGTGAGCGACTATGTCTTCAGCACGTGGCTCTATCGCGCACTTGTCTTTCTGGTGATCGGTTGCCCTTGCGCCTTGGTGATCAGCATACCGTTGGGCTACTTCGGCGGCATCGGCGCGGCCAGCAATCGCGGCATCCTTTTCAAAGGCAGCGACAAATTGGATCGCATGGCGCAAGTGAATACCGTGGTGAGCGACAAGACCGGTACACTCACCGAAGGCAAGTTCCGCGTTACCGCGATCAATGCCGTGGGTATGGATGAAACACGCTTTCTGCAACTACTTTCCAGCGTGGAAGTGCATAGCACACACCCGGTGGCGAGCGCGATGGGAGAACACGCATCGGCGGCCAATATCAAGATGCTCGATGCGCAGGTAGAAGAGATCGCAGGCCATGGGTTGAAGGGGACAGTGGATGGCAGCAAGGTGCTCGCGGGCAACATGAAATTGATGGTGAAGGAAGGTGTGGAGGTGCCGGCCGAACTGAACGCGAACCCAGAGACCATAGTCATCGGCGCGATCGATGGCAAGTATGCCGGCTACATAACCATTGCCGATGCACCCAAGGCCGATGCCAAGGAAGCCGTGGCCGCCATGCGCGCGGCAGGTATACGCGAGATCATCATGCTGAGCGGCGATAAGCAGTCCGTCACTTCGCGTGTTGCAGAAGAACTCGGGATCTCCGATGCAACCGGTGATCTGCTACCCGAAGGGAAATTGGAACGGGTAAAGGCCATCATGCTAGACCCATCTAAAGTCGTGGCCTTCATCGGCGACGGCATCAATGATGCACCAGTGCTTGCCATCAGCGATATCGGTATCGCCATGGGCGGCTTGGGCAGTGATGTGGCCATTGAAACGGCCGACGTGGTGATCCAGACCGATCAACCATCACGCGTTGCCGAGGCCATATACATTGCGCGGCGCACCAAGCGTGTGGTGTGGCAGAACATAACCATCACCTTCGGCGTGAAAGTGGTGGTGTTGATCCTCGGCGCGGGAGGTATCGCCACCATGTGGGAAGCGGTGTTCGCCGATGTGGGCGTATCGTTGATCGCGATCTTGAATGCGGTGCGGTTGATACGGGGTAAAACAGTGGCGTAGGCTTGGTGAGCAATAGTTTGCGGTTGAAGTGGGTGGAATTGAACGCGTAAGGATCACAATATTTGGAACATAGCAAGAGCACACAATAGATGATGTTACCTACATTTGTAAGGAACGCATGAAACAATTCACGATCATCGGGCTAGTGTTGTTGTTCACGGCAAGCACCTTCAGCTTCCGCCTGAGCACGCATAGTTGTGGCGGCGAGTTGGTGGATTGGTCGGTGTTCGGTGATGCCGAGCCTTGCATCCATGCGAAGGCCGCTGCTCCTGCTTGTCCGAAGCACCCCAAGCCTGCGAATACGTCAAAGCAATGTTGCGATGATCATGCTGAGACCGTGACCGGTCTGGTGCCGAACACGTTAGTAAATACAGCCTTGCAAGTTCCGCTTGCTGTACCTGTGCTGATCGCGATCCTCGTTGATAACGTTAATGCCGTGCTGAGTCCAGGCCACGACTGGTCGCTTTTGGCACATTTCAAACCGCCACCGTTGAGCGGCTGGGCCATCCATATCCTGGAGCGCTCCATCTGTATCTAGATCGTTGTTGCCTACCGATCCATCCAATTCGGATGCGATCACTGCTGTCCTATTCTCTGGACCTTGGTAACAACATCTATGCTCAACAACCTTATCAAATACTTTCTGGCCAACAAGTTGGTCACCATGCTGCTGCTCGCGGTGCTGGTGGGCTGGGGCATTGTCACCGCACCATTTGGTTGGAAGGTGGGCGTGCTCCCTTCCGACCCGGTGGCGGTGGATGCGATCCCAGACATCGGTGAGAACCAGCAGATCGTCTTTACCAACTGGGCAGGTCGGTCTCCGCAGGACATCGAGGACCAGATCACCTACCCACTCACCACGAGCTTGTTGGGGATCCCCGGCGTGAAGTCGATCCGCAGTTCATCGGTCTTCGGTTTCTCCAGCATCTACGTGCTCTTCAACGAGGACATCGAGTTCTACTGGTCGCGTTCGCGGATCCTGGAGAAGTTGAACGCGCTGCCATCAGGCGTGTTACCCGATGGTGTGCAACCCGCTTTGGGTCCGGATGCCACGGCTCTGGGACAGGTCTATTGGTATACGCTGGAAGGCCGTGATCCGGAAGGCAATGTGACGGGCGGCTGGGATCTGCACGAGACGCGCAGTGCGCAGGATTTCCTAGTGAAGTACGCATTGAACGGTGTGGAAGGTGTGAGCGAAGTGGCTTCCATCGGCGGCATGGTGCAGGAGTACCAAGTGGATGTGGACCCCGAAGCACTGAAAGCATTCGGCATTCCGATCCATCAAGTAATGCAGGCGGTGAAGAACAGCAACCGCGATGCCGGCGCGAAGACGATCGAGGTGAACCAGGTGGAATACCTGATCCGTGGATTGGGCTACATCCGTTCCATCAACGATCTGGAATTGGCTGTAGTGTCCGTGAATGATAATGTGCCGATCCGCGTGAAGGACATTGCGCGCGTTTCGCTCGGACCTGCCACACGGCGCGGGCTGTTGGACAAGGGCGGTGCAGAAGTCGCAGGCGGTGTGGTCATCGCACGCTATGGCGCCAACCCGATGGCCACCATACATGCAGTGAAAGCGAAGATCGCACAGATCGCGCCCGGCCTGCCTTCCAAAGTATTGGCCGATGGTACTAAGAGCCAACTCACCATCGTGCCATTCTATGATCGCACGCAATTGATCCACGAAACATTGGGCACCTTGGAAGAGGCGCTCTCGTTGGAGATCTTGATCACCATCATCGTGATCCTGGTGATGGTGATGGAGTTGCGCAGTTCGTTGATCATCGCATCGCTGTTGCCGATCGCCGTGCTGATGGTCTTCATCGCCATGCGCTATTTCCATGTGGATGCTAATATCGTTGCGCTTTCAGGCATCGCGATCGCCATCGGCACCATGGTCGATCTGGGGATCATTCTATCGGAGAATGTGATCCGACACATGGACGAGGACAAGGGTCGAAGTCCGTTGTTCGATACCGTGCAGAACGCCTGTCTTGAAGTAGGTCCTGCGATCCTCACCGCCGTTTCAACAACCATTGTCAGCTTCATTCCGGTATTCACCATGGAAGCTGCGGAAGGCAAGTTGTTCCGCCCACTCGCCTTCACGAAATCCTTCGCTTTGCTTTCCGCTGTGATCGTCGCGCTATTCATTCTGCCAACGTTCATCCACTTGATCTTCGGGATCAATACGCGCAAACGCTGGACACGCATTGCACTGTACGCGATAATGGGCATCGGTGGTGTAGCGGCATTGCTGTTCGGGCATCTTTGGGCGGGCATCACCTTGCTCGCGCTGTTCGTGGCGCATGGTGTGCAGGAACGTTTGAAGTCCGATCACTTCGTGGTCCGCAACCTGGTATTGGGCGTGGTGTTGGTCATGGCCGGTTGGCTGCTCAGTGATCTCTGGCGACCGCTCGGTGTGGAACGTTCCGTGGCACTGAATTTCCTGTTCGTCGGCCTTTGGATCGCATTGCTATTAACGGTGTTCTGGTTGATCCAGCATTTCTACGAACGCATCCTCCGCTGGTGCCTTCGGAACAAGGTTGCTTTCCTTTCAATTCCCATCGTGATCGTCTTGTTCGGTGCCATGATCTGGCTCGGTTCGGCGAAGGTGTTCTCTCCATTGGCGAGCGCCACGCGGGCAGTTGGTTGGGACATTACCAACAGCTCGCCATGGCAAGGTTTGACCAACGTATTTCCTGGTGTGGGTCGGGAATTCATGCCCTCGTTGGATGAAGGCAGCTTCTTGTTGATGCCCACGTCGATGCCGCACGCAGGAGTTGAACAGAATACGCGCGTTTTGCAACAACTGGACATGCGCGTTACAGCTATTCCTGAAGTGGAAATGGTGGTCGGCAAAATGGGCCGTGCGGAGACCGCCTTGGACCCTGCACCGATCAGCATGTACGAGAACATCATCAACTACCGACCGGAATACGAGGTGAATGAAAAGGGCCATCGGAGCACGTACAAGGTGGCTGCGGATCAACGCTTCATTCTTAGCAACGGCGATACATTAAGTCAGGAAGATGCACTCGCCTTTGACTTCGACCGCAACTTGTTGATCCCTGCGGATCCGGGGCGCTACTTCCGCAATTGGCGTCCACATATCCAACGCACCGATGACATTTGGAAGGAGATCGTAAAAGCCACGGAACTTCCCGGTGTCACTTCCGCTCCCAAATTACAGCCGATCGAAACGCGCTTGGTGATGTTGCAGACCGGCATGCGCGCACCCATGGGGATCAAGGTCTTCGGACCGGACCTCCCCACCATCGAAGCCTTCGGTCGTGAGCTGGAAAATATTCTCAAGCAAGTTCCATCGGTGAAGGCCGAAGCGGTTTTCGCAGACCGCATCGTGGGCAAACCCTACTTGCAATTGCGCATCGACCGCGAAGCCATCGCGCGGTATGGACTCACGGTCGAGGACATGCAACGCACCCTCGAGACCGCGATCGGTGGCATGGTGAACACGACCACCGTGGAAGGCCGTGAGCGTTTTCCTGTGCGTGTCCGTTATCCGCGCGAACTACGCAACGATCCGGATAAGCTCGCCCGCGTGCGGATACCTACAGCCACTGGTGTGCAGGTACCGCTCGGTGAACTCGTAGCATTCGAATACGAACGCGGCCCGCAGATGATCAAGAGCGAGGACACCTTTCTGGTTGGCTACGTGCTCTTCGACAAACAAGCCGATGCGGCCGAAGTGGATGTTGTGGACGCTGCGCAGCAAATGATCCAAGAGCAGATCGATCAAGGAAATTTAACCCTTCCCGCAGGTGTGAGCTACCGCTTCTCCGGCAGCTACGAGAATTCCGTTCGCGCCGAAAAGCGATTGGCACTCGTAGTGCCCTTGGTGCTGATGATCATCTTCCTGATCCTCTATTTCCAGTTCCGCGCTGTACCCACCAGCTTAATGGTCTTCTCCGGCATTGCGGTCGCTTTTGCCGGTGGCTTTATGATGATCTGGCTCTATGGTCAGAGTTGGTTCTTGAACGTGGATCTCTTCGGCACCAACATGCGGGAGCTGTTCCAGATGCATACGGTGAACCTCAGCGTCGCCGTATGGGTCGGCTTCATCGCGCTCTTCGGTATCGCAACCGATGATGGAGTATTGATGGCCACGTACTTGGACCAAGAGTTCAAGAAGGACACACCGAAGGACCGCGAAGGCATCCGTGCCGCCGTCGTGATCGCTGGGCGCAAGCGGGTTCGCCCGGCTTTGATGACCACGGCCACCACGCTGATCGCATTACTTCCAGTGCTCACTTCCACTGGTCGTGGCGCGGACATTCTTGTCCCTATGGCGATCCCATCATTCGGCGGTATGACGGTCGCGACCATCACCATTTTCGTTGTTCCAGTGCTCTACAGTGCGCGGATGGAATGGCGGCTCAAAAAGTCGAAGCCATGAAGACCGCACTGCTTTTCATAGCGCTTCTTGGAACAACGACTTTGGCCTTCGGTCAAACGCTCGATGCACATTTACAGCAAGCAGTTGTTCTGAATCCGGGATTGCAAGCGCGTTACGCGGAGTTCGAAGCGGCCCTCACGCGCAGTGCGCAAGTGCGCGGCCTGCCCGACCCATCACTCAGTATAGGCTATTTCATCAGTCCGGTTGAAACACGTGTCGGCCCGCAGCGCGTTCGCTTTTCGTTGACACAGATGTTCCCCTGGTTCGGTACGCTCGGTGCGCAAGCGCGTGCTGCCGATCTACAAGCCGAGGCACGTTATGAAGTCTTTCTCGAAGCGCGGAACGAAGTCTTCTTCAAGGTGCGTGCGGCCTATTATCCGTTGCATGAATTGGAACGCACGATCGTACTGGAACAAGCTGACCTGGCCATTCTGCAAAGCCATCGCGAATTAGCGTTGGCCCGCTTCGAAGGAGGCAAAGGGCGCATGGTGGATGTGCTGCGAACGGATCTTATGATCAACGAGGAACGCACCGATATCGAGGTGTTGAAAGAGCGTAGGAAACCGTTGCAGGTTGCCTTCTCCAACGCCGTGGGTTATGCGGATCTGGTGCAAGTGGACATCAGCGACAGCTTGACACTCGTTGATCTTGTCGCCACTTATTCCGCAGATAGCCTGTTGCTAAGTCCACGCTTGGCCGAATTGGATCGCCGTGCGAATGCGGCCATGGCACAAGCGGATGCTGCGCGCAAACAAGGGCTACCGCGCTTCGGACTCGGACTGGACCATGTAGTGGTGGACCCGAGAACAGATATGGATCCCGTGGGTAACGGACGGGATGCGATCATGCCGATGCTCAGCGTAAGTCTGCCCATTTACCGAGGCAAGTACAAAGGCGCGGTAGAGGAGGCGCAAGCGATGGAACGTGTGTTCCAAGACATGCGCGTGCAAGTAGAGAACGATCTGAATAGTGCTTATGAAAGCGCGTGGTTCGATGCCTACAAAGCAGCGCGCACCGTGCAATTGCTCGATACGCAGATCACAGTGGCCGGTCAGATCCTGGACCTCTTGCTCTCCGCCTATGCCAACAGCGGTTCCGAATTCGAAGAAGTATTGCGCATGCAACAACAAGTGCTGCGCTACCGACTAATGCGCCTCGCGGCCATGCGCGAACACCACACGGCCGTGGCCAAGCTCGATCACATCACTGCCAAACAACTAAACAATTAACCAACCAAAAACCAATGAACATGAAGACCAACATTCTTACAACCGGCTTGATCGCCGTAGCACTTTTCGCTTTCACCGCATGTGGTTCCAACGACCAACATGAACACAGCGAAGGGGAGCAACATGAACACATGCATAACGATTCCGCCGGAACCATGCACGAGGAACATGCTGCCGCGTATCAATGCCCGATGAAATGCGAGGGCGACAAGACCTACGCGGAGGCCGGAAAATGCCCGGTCTGTAACATGGAACTGAAGGAGATGGAATGATCCTCCAACACCGGCATGGGTCCGTTTGACTTCAAATTAAACTGACAAAACACACGAACAAACACACACGCCACATGAAAACTCTAAGTGTTAACCGCTTTGGAATGGCGGTCGGCGGCACCGCCGGACTGCTCTACGTGGGCTGCGCCCTGGTCATGTTGATCGCGGGCCACGAGGGCACCACATACCTCTTCAATAGCCTGTTGCACGGCTTGGATGTGAGCAGCATCGTGCGCATGGAGATGTCCATGTGGCAGACCTGCATAGGATTTCTGGTCACCCTGCTCCTCGGCTGGCTCACAGGGGCCTGCGTGGCGTGGATCTATAACATGGGAATGTCCAACAAACAATGATCTATCGGCCTTGCTTTGAAGTATGATCCAGAAAAACACCATGAACACGCACACCATCACCCTACCGATCCTCGACATGAACAGCCCGCATTGCGCCACGCGGGTAGAGAAGGCCATCACCTCGCTGGCATCGCTTGCGGCGAGCAATGTGGACCTTGCTACCCACACGGCAATACTAACGGATAACCCATCCGCACAAGCCGTGCGCGATGCGGTAATGGCTGTTCGCGAAGCGGGCTACGAGGTATCCATCGACAAGCGCCTGTTCCAGACCACCGGCATCACATGTGGTGGTTGTGTGGGCAGTGTTACGAAGATCCTATCCGCGCTACCCGGCGTGCTGGCCGTTTCGGTGGATATTCCCCTGAAACGAGCGACCGTGGAAACAGTACACGACACAGTGCCTGATGATGCGATCCGCGAAGCGCTGAAATCCACCAATTACGAATTCGTTGCGGAGGTGAATTGAATTCGACGACGACAGCCAAGACATCCATCTCGCACCTGGGATCTGCATATAGCATGTCCGGCTACGAACAACACGCGATCTGGACCGCCCGATAATGAAGAGCCTGTTGAACACGATGAACTTTTGGGTAGCGGTACTTACCGTTGTCTCCCTTGTTTGGTACCATGGGTTCGCACATGCGTTGCTTCAACAGGAAGTGCATACCCTTTGGTTGGGTCTCGCTCTCACCTACTTCGTGTTCCAGTTCGTATACAGAGTACGTGTATCGGATGCACCCTATGAGTTCATTAAGAGCAATTGGGTTGAGGGCCTGATCTACCTGCTTGCTACGGCATTGGTGTTGCAGATCACGGTGGGGCGTTTCAACAGCGAGGGTACAGCGCCCGCTGTGGCGGACGCACAACGACTTGCGGTTCACCTGATGCTGCTTCTGATCAGTGGCGTGGAAATGATCGCCGCAACGTCACGATCCACATTTTGGAAGCTGCCGCTCCCGATCCTACTGATCACCTCCTACGTCATACTTATTCTCGTCGGCAGTGTCATTCTGCACCTTCCCATGATGCTTAATGGTCAAGTGGAACCAAGTTACTTCCAAGCCCTTTTCACAGCAGTAAGTGCCAGTTGTGTTACCGGTCTGGCCACGGTGAACATCGCCGACTATTACTCTCGAAGTGGTCACTTGGTCATTCTGTTCCTGATCCAGCTCGGCGGCTTGAACATATTGGCCTTTGCCACCTATTTCGTTGCTCGTTTCCTCCATGTGGACCGTGCAACGTTGCAGGGTGAAGCAGTGCAGGAAGTATTGTCCTTAGGGTCTTTCACGAGTGCGAAGCGTTTGCTCCAGCGGATCCTCGCTGTGGCCATATTGTTCGAAGGCCTTGGTGCCGCTTGGATCTATTACGGATCGGACTATATCGCTTCTGGGCCGAATAGGGCGTTCCATGCGGTATTCCATTCCGTATCAGCTTTCAATAATGCTGGATTCACGATCATCGATGGTGGATTGACCAATGCCGCGGTACAGGGATTGTGGGGATTCCATACGGCGATCGCTGTCTTGGTGATCCTGGGCGGACTCGGCTTTGCCACCATCATGCAAGTGCCGGTATTCATCCGGTCAATGGGCCGCACGGGTCTTTCATTCAATAGCCGCGTAAGCTTGCTCATGGCTGCGGCTCTTATTGGGGCGGGTACGCTATTGATCCTTTTGATGGAGTGGAATGCTGATGTCACCTTCGCAGAGCAGCTCCATCAAGCATTCTTTCAAAGTGTAACTGCCAGGACCGCAGGTTTCAATACAGCACCGATCGGGATGTTCGGGCTACCGACCCTGTACCTGATGATGATGCTGATGTTCATTGGGGCAAGTCCCGCTTCGACCGGTGGTGGCATTAAGACCACAACGTTCTATGCGTTGATCAGGAGTCTCGGAAGATCGACGAGGGCATTTGACGAAAGCATTGTTGTTAAGGCCAAGAAGTTGTTGCTGTTCGGCATTCTAACAGTGGTCTGTGGGACGGCTGTCATGTTCGCCACAGAAGAGAGGTTCACCATTACGCAACTGCTGTTCGAGCAGGTATCGGCATTCGGCACGGTCGGCTTGAGCACAGGCATTACACCGCAATTGGGCCGGGCATCCCTTGCGGTGATCATGGTAACAATGTTCATCGGAAGGGTCGGGCCATTGGCGCTGGCCTATTTGTTCGTTGTGCCGAAGAACACGGGATCGGAACAAGAAACACTATTGATCGGATAACCATGAAGAACATACTTGTTGCAACAGATCATTCTCCAAAAGCAGAGTTGGCGGCCAAAGTCGGGATGGCATTGGCGGCCCAGTTCGATGCGGAGATCCATTTCTTCAGCGTAGTTGATACACCTGTGGATTGGGCCAAACTGCCCAAGGAGCAAGAGGACCGCTTCACGGAGGCGAAAGCACGGATCGGAGCGGTAAAGGGGAAGCTCGATGAACTTGAACGAGAGGCCATTGGAATGGGCTTGAACGCGTCCTATTTCATTTCATTCAGCAATGGGAACAAGAGCGTGCTGCAGCACATCAAGTCCCGCGACCATGACTTGGTGGTGATCGGGGCGCACAGCCGATTGACAGTGACCGATGTGCTCTTTGGCTCCGTTGCCATTGAGGTCATTCAAGGGTCCACGGTGCCGGTCCTGCTTGTGGATGAAACAACCGAATTCAGCAAGGTCTCAAGTGTGCTTGTGGCCGTGGATCCGAATGCAGAGCCGCTTTCCATGATACGCGAAGTGGCCGAGCTGTTCCCGTCAGGTGATGTGGTCCTAAAGGCATTCGCCATCGAGTCCAAGGGCGACACAGCGACCGAGGATCCGCTTGCTGGACTGAACGGACCGGACCGGGATCGGGCCTGGCCAAAGGTCACCTACGAGAGCGTGTCTGCGAGCAGTGTGGAGCAGGGGATAATTGAAAAGGCCAACTCCAAGGAGGGTGAAATCCTGGTGATCGGGACGAACAAGTTCAACTCCGTTGCCGACTATCTGCGCGCCCATGTCTTTCCAAGCATCAGTGCTCGAATACAGGTTCCATTGTTGATCCTAAGATCAACCCCCGAATGAAGCAGAAGGAGATCAAGACGAATTGGAACGTGATCACCGGTGGGCCTTGTACCGGCAAGACCACGGTCGTCGAGATGTTGAGTGGGATGGGTTATGCCACGACCATCGAACATGCGCGCCACTACATCGATTCACGCAAGGAACAAGGAAGGACCGTTGACGAGATCCGCGCGAACAAGCGGAAGTTCCAACGCGGCATCCTCGAGATGCAGATCGAGGAGGAGAACGGGCTCGATACGAGCGCATCGGTCTTTCTGGATAGGGCACTTCCCGATGCCCTGGCGTACTACCGATTCCTGGGACTGGACTCTGACGATGACGTGGTGGAGATGAGCGAACGGTATTGCTATAAGACGGTTTTCATCCTTGCGCGCTTGCCGCTGATCAATGACTATGCCCGTCTGGAGGACTTGGAAAGCCAGATCCGGATCCACAACCTGATCATTGAAGTGTATAATTCATTTCCCTGCCCCATTGTGCATGTTCCGGTGCTCCCTCCTCAAGAGCGCGTGGAATTCATCCTGAACAATATCACCCCTGCATAGGGTGCCAAAAATTCCAACCATGGAGGAGATAGAATACCATTCAACCAAAAAGCATCAGGCCCATGCTGGACCCATGCATGGTGATCACAATACAGCACCGGCGCACGGTGAACACGGCCACGACCATCACGCCATGATGATCGCCGACTTCAAGAAGCGCTTCTGGATCTCGATGGTGCTCACCGTACCTGTGCTTTTGCTTTCGCCCATGATCCAAACATTCTTGGGTCTGGAAATCGATTTCGCGGGTTCCATGTATGTGCTTTTTGCATTGGCATCGATGGTTTATTTCTACGGAGGCTGGCCGTTCTTGCAAGGGGCTTATGGTGAATTGAAGAAAGGCGCCCCCGGCATGATGACTTTGATCGCGGTAGCAATATCGGTGGCTTATCTGTACAGTTCAGCCGTGGTTTTCGGGCTGCAAGGCAAGCTCTTCTTTTGGGAAGTCGTTACGCTGGTAGACATTATGCTGCTCGGTCACTGGATCGAGATGCGTTCGGTGTTGGGCGCTTCGAAAGCATTGCAGTTGCTCGTGAGCATGATGCCCGATGAAGCGCACTTGGTAGATGGCGATGAAGTGCGGCAAGTGAAGCTCGCAGACCTCAAGGCGAACGATCGAATTTTAGTGAAGCCGGGTGAAAAGGTCCCGGCCGATGGCGTGATCGTGAAAGGCGAAAGTTACCTGAACGAGAGCATGCTCACCGGTGAATCGAAGCCCGTGCAAAAGGGAAAGGGACAGCAGGTGATCGGTGGCGCATTGAACGGCAATGGCGTGCTCGAAGTGAAGGTGGAACATACTGGCAAGGACAGCTACCTCAACAAGGTGATCGACATGGTGCAGGAAGCGCAAAAGACCAAGTCGAAGACCCAACACCTCGCGGACCGGGCAGCGAAGTGGTTGACCTACATCGCGCTGGCATCGGGAACTGCAACGCTTGTGATCTGGTTAGCGCTGGGGCAGGAATTCGTGTTCGCCTTGGAGCGCATGGTCACCGTGATGGTGATCTCCTGTCCACATGCGTTGGGCCTCGCCATTCCGCTGGTAGTGGCCATTTCCACAGCGGTCAGTGCTAGCAACGGACTCTTGATCCGTAACCGCACGGCCTTCGAGAATTCACGAAAGATCACCGCCATCGTCTTCGACAAGACCGGTACGCTCACTACCGGTGATTTCGGCGTTACACGTGTGGTGCCCATTGGGAAAGACCATGACGAAGCTTCGATCATTCGCAATGCCGCAGCGTTGGAACAAAGTTCGGAACACCCGATCGCGGTCGGTGTAATGGAACGGGCGAAACGCGACGGCCTAAAGGTGCCGGAGACGAGCGATTTTCAAGCGATCACCGGAAAAGGTGTGACCGCAAAGGTGGACGGGAAGGATGTGAAAGTGGTCAGTCCCGGTTACTTGAAGGAGAAGAACATCGCCCTACCGGAGGGCGCTTTCTCGGATGCCGCTGAGACAGTGGTCTTCGTTCTGGTGAACGATCAACTTGTGGGCTACATCGCACTGGCCGACGCGATCCGTGAGAGCAGCGCCGCAGCCATCAAGAATTTCCAAAAAGAAGGGATCAAGGTGTACATGGCAACTGGCGATAACGAGATCGTAGGCAAGGCCGTCAGTGATGCCTTGGGCCTTGATGGCTACTATGCTGAAATGCTACCACACCAAAAAGTGAATGCCATAAAGTCCTTGCAGAACCAAGGCGAATTCGTAGCCATGACCGGCGATGGGGTGAACGACGCTCCGGCATTGGCACAAGCCGACGTGGGCATCGCAGTAGGTTCTGGTACCGATGTAGCTGCGGAGACCGCGGACATTATTCTCGTTCGAAGCGACCCCGGCGATATCCTCGGACTGATCCGTTTCGGCAAGGCCACTTATGCCAAGATGATCCAGAACCTGATCTGGGCCACCGGCTACAATGCCATCGCCATCCCACTTGCTGCGGGCGTTCTCGCACCGGTCGGCTTCCTGCTGAGCCCGGCTGTAGGCGCTGGACTTATGTCACTCAGTACGGTCGTGGTCGCCATAAATGCACAACTGCTAAAACGCAAACTTCATCTTGCTTCATCATGAAGACGCTGGCGATCATGATCCACTGTCACACATCACCGATAGTTGATCCCATTTGAATGGAAGAATACAAGAAGAACAGCCTCAGTCTAGCAGGTGCCGTGGGCCTTGGAACGGGCGTAATGATCGGGGCGGGCATTTTTGCCCTGCTCGGTCAAGTTGCGGCGCTTGCTGGGGAATGGTTCCCGTATGTCTTCATTGTTGGGGCGGTGATCTCAGCGTTCAGCGCATACTCGTACATCAAGGCTTCCAATGCCTATCCATCTGCCGGTGGGATCGGCATGATCCTGAAAAAGGCTTACGGGAATAACACCATCACCGGAGCAGCCGCGCTGTTGATGGCGATCTCCATGGTGATCGGGGAAAGCTTGGTCGCCCGAACATTCGGTTCCTACACGTTACAGCTGTTTGAAACACAGAATCCCGGCATATGGGAGGCGGCGTTGGGCGCTGGTTTGCTTGTTCTTGCATACATCATCAACACCACGGGGAACAAGGTGATCGGCAGATCGGCCCAAGCCATGGCTATTTTGAAGATCGCGGGCATCGCGGTTTTTGCCGTTGGTGGACTTATTGCGGCACACATAGCGCTAGGTGATCTGCTCCCCAAAGCTGGCGCGATCACCGACCATTCCGTGGTGGAATACATAGCAGCCTTGGCGCTGACCATCTTGGCATTTAAGGGGTTCACGACCATTACGAACAGTGGGGGCGAGATCAAGGAACCACATAAGAACGTGGGGCGTGCGATCACGATTTCCTTGCTGATCTGCGCGGCTTTATACTTCCTGGTCGCCATCACGGTCGCGAGCAATCTGTCCGTGGATCAGGTCATCGAGGCGAAGGATTACTCCTTGGCGGAAGCAGCACGTCCGGCATACGGGAACGCCGGCCTGTACTTCACCGTGGCCATTGCGATCATCGCCACGGTCTCCGGTGTCTTCGCAAGTCTTTTCGCCGTTTCGCGAATGACGGCCATGCTTACCGAGGTGAAGCTGATCCCACACAGCCACTTCGGCATGTCCGGGCCGGTGCAAAAGCACATGTTGGTCTATGTGGTCGTCATCGCCATTACGCTGACCATTCTCTTCGACTTGACGCGGATCGCATCCATCGGCGCTATCCTGTATCTCGTGATGGACATGATCGTCCATTGGGGTGTTTTCCGGCATTTGAAGAAGGACGTGAAAGCGCATGGGGCCATCGTCCTATCAGCCTTGACGCTCGACTTTTTGGTATTGACCGCATTCGTATGGGTCAAGATCCAAAGTGACGTACTCGTGGTCATTGTGGCGGCCGTTATGATCGCGGTGGTCTTCGCGGGAGAGAAGTGGTTCCTTTCAAGAAGTGATTACGAGCCGCAAGGTGAATGACCCTGAATGGACGATGACATGATCACCGAATTGCATATGTGCGAACCTCAAATAGCATCAACATGAACACCCCTGTTTTCTTCCGCCGCTTTCGTATACCGATCGTCATCGGTATCACCTTGATCATTGGACTATTTCTGGGAAAATGGTTCTTCGGTACTGGATCATCCGAGTCCGCTTCTTCAATGGATGCGATGGAACACGAAGGGCACAGTGCGGTCTGGACCTGCTCCATGCATCCGCAGATCCGCATGAACGAACCGGGCCAATGTCCGATCTGCGGCATGGACCTGATCCCTGCAACAACCTCCGGGCGGAAGGATGGAGACATGGAAGGCATGGAGGACATGACGGCGGTACACTTATCGGAGCACGCCATGAAGCTTGCGAATGTGCAGACCATGGTGGTGGGGGAAGGTGGTTCCAATGGTATGCTTCGGCTGACTGGAAAGGTCGAGGCTGACGAGCGCCGTGTATTTGCACAAGCCACCCACGTGGCCGGAAGGGTAGAAGAATTGTTGGTGAATTTCACCGGAGAGAAGGTCGCGAAAGGGCAGGCGCTTGCGAAACTCTATGCACCGGAATTGGTGACCGCTCAAGAAGAGCTTTTGCAAGCGCACCGTATCCGTGAAGCACAACCGCAACTCTACGCATCAGCACGTGTGAAATTGCGCAACTGGAAGCTGAGTGATGCACAGATCGACGCCGTGATCAGTTCCGGTACCGCAAGCGGACTCGTTACAATTCAAGCCGATGTCTCCGGTATCGTGCTGGAGAAACGCGCGGAGCTCGGGGACTACCTACAGCGTGGTGAAGCACTCTATCAAATTGCCGACCTCTCGCAAGTGTGGGTACTTTTCGATGTGTACGAAAGCGATCTTGGTTCAGTGCGCAAAGGGGATGTCGTGTCCTTCACCATCCGTTCTTTACCCGGTGAGTCGTTTGAGGGTACGATCTCTTTCGTGGATCCAATCGTGGACCCCAATGCCCGTGTTGCCCGAGCACGAGTGGAAGTGCAGAACGCAAAGGACCATTTGAAACCAGGCATGTTCGTTACCGGCGAGATCAAGACGACTTCAAAAGGAACGGATGGGAACTTGGTCGTTCCGCGATCCGCCATATTGTGGACAGGCCAACGGTCAGTGGTATACGTGAAGGACAGCACTGCAGAACACGGCTTGTTCCGCATGCGCGAAGTGACATTGGGTGCCGTAATGGGCAATGACCAAGTGATCGCTTCAGGTCTGCGTGCTGGTGATGAAGTGGTGGTCAACGGCACCTTCACGGTGGATGCCGCTGCACAACTATCCGGTGCGCCGAGCATGATGTCGCCCGAAGGTGGTCCGGCTCCTACAGGCCATCAGCATGGAGGATCTCCGAAGGCTTCTGAATCAAAGGGATCTGCAACAACCCCTGTAAAGGAGCACGCTGAACACCGCGCAAAAGAGGGAGCGTTGGCAACATCTGTTGAACCACTATCGGCGGCCTTTATGGTGTATGGGAATTGCAGCATGTGCAAGGATCGAATAGAGAAGGCTGCCAATGGCGTCAATGGTGTGATGAACGCAGAATGGAATGTCGACACCAAGATGATCTCTGTGCAATTCGACCCAGCAATGACCACGGAACTGAAAGTTGCATCTGGGGTTGCGCGTGCAGGTCATGACACGCAGTTCGGAAAAGCACGTGACGATATCTACCAGACACTGCCCGCATGTTGCCAATACGATCGGCCTCAACTTGACTAATGCATTTGAACATTATTTGACCAACACTAAACGACCATGAACACTTGGGAACTACATCCTGCGCTCGTACACTTTCCGATCGCTTTGTTGTTGAGCGGCGTAGTGCTGGATCTCTATGCCGCATGGTGGCATCGAAAATCTTTGGATAAGCCCATACAAGGCCTGTTGCTCTTCGGTTCCATCACGGGCGTATTGGCCGCCTTGAGCGGTCTATTGGCGTACTACACAGTGCCAGCGCATACAAGTGCCGCACATGAGCAAATGACTTGGCACCTGTGGATCCAGATCTCTGCGATCCTGCTATTCACCTTGGCCACCTTTTTTCGGTGGAATGTGGTGACCGGATCGAGAAGGACCATTGGCCGGTGGGTTGGCCTTGTCGCGGCATTGTTACTGGTCGTTGGCTCTTTTCTGGGCGGTTCGTTGGTCTTCCACGGTGGTGCTGGAGTGGATCCCGCGATCCTTGCACCCGAGATACGTGAAGGGCATCATCATGGTGATCATGGACATGGTTCATCACACGGCGATGAGCACGATGATCACGCTCACTAAAATGACGAGCGATCAGACCGTGGAGAGGATGGACCATTAGTGACCCATTCAAATAGATCTTGTTCCAATAAGTTGACAGCACAAATCACGATCATTCCCGAATTAGTTCACACCGTATTCACCAAAGCCTTCAACATGTTCCGTAACAGGAGTGCGTATGTCATTGCACTTCCGTTCACGCCGAGATGAACTCCACCCGAAATGAAAAATTGGATCTCCCGAAACCCCGTATTTACGCTGGCCATTTTAACACTCGGATTCCAATTCGCGATCGTCATTATCACTGGTTCCATGATCCCGGATGGCCAGCGCCTGCACGATGCACCCAATGCCCACATGCTTTTTCGCCTTAGGGTATTTTGGCCACTGATATTTGCTGTGTTGCTGACCATCTACTTGGAAGGGCATGACGGCTTGAAGAAACTATTCGGGTCCTACTTGGTTTGGAATGTCCCGAAGCGCTGGTATGCGTTTGCTTTCAGCTGGAAATTCCTGTTCGTCTTCTTGGCATGGGCAGTAGCGGATATCGCCGGCATTTTGCCATGGCCAGGGGGCATTATTAATATGTTCGCCGGTGAAGCAGAGCACTTTTGGAAGCTGGTGGCAACCATGCCATTCATCCTTGGCATCGCGTTGGTGGAGGAAACCACGTGGATGAAGTACTGCACCACTCGCTTGCAGGACAAGTACAACGCATTCACGTCCGCATTCATCACCGGGGTGCTTTGGGGCCTTTGGTACCTGCCCATGTTGCTGTTGCACGAAGGGGTGCCCGATGGTGTTCCTTGGTACATGTTCTTGTTGAGCATGGGCGCCTTGGCAGTGTTGTTGGGCTGGGTGTTCAATATGACCCATAGTGGATTGATCCTACTTGTTATGCAGGTGATCAGCAACATCTGTTTCTTCATGACACCCGCACTGCCTGTGGTCCATGACGGCGATCCGAGCTACGTGATGGCCTTTATCTGGGTCGAAGTGACCATAGCTGCATTGATCGTAATGAAATATGGGGTAAAGGACCTGGGAGTTGGCCCGAGGCCGACTTGGAGCGATCACGGGCCTTCACAAGTAGAACCAAAGCTCCACGTTGTTGGAAGGGACAACGCGCAGGTCAAGACCAACGAAACGGAGTAGAGCACGGCTTCATCATGCTGGTCTTTTCCTGATCGATCAAGTAAAGTGAGAAGTTGCTTTGGCCTTCTCGCTAGCCTGCGTTCCACATGTCATTGCATGAGGATCCGCTTCAGCAATATCCAATTTGGTTGGTTACCTATCGATGCCCACGGAAACTATGAATTGATGAAAGGCACACTGGCACCGATCTATTTCACGAACTTTCCAACACCCAGCAACGCACCGTCCTGAGCGGTGCATTGCACGGTATACGCGCCGGAACTCAATGCACCCACGTATACGGTGCTCTTAGCTCTTTCGCGGAGCACAAGCTTGGCTGTATGATCGAAGATCAAGATCCTTGCAGTGCTCTTGGGAAGTGAAATGTTCAGTTCCGTTGCGACCGGACTGGGCCACAAGGAGAGGGTTACGAGGTCCATGCTATGGTCAATCACCCAGGTTTCGTTGGAAATGGTCGCCGCACGGTAACTCAATTGACCCGTGGTGCTATTTTCCCACACAAGGTGAAAAGTGCCGTTGTGGAAAGCGATGTCCGGTGTGGACTGTGTGCCCGTGAGAATGATGTTCGCTGTGTCCGGTGCACTAAGTCCGCTCCAACCATTCACGCTCCAACGAAAGAGGATCTCTTTGTTACCCTGCAGGTTCTGTTCCCACACCATACCAAGTGTGTCCCCATTGCCCGCAATGCGCGGAAAATTCTGTGTGAGGTTTTGCATCTGCCCACCGTGCAATGGCGCATTGGCGCCCACGTTCAAGTCGTTCAATGCGGCACTTCCGTAGTAACACTTGGTGCCATTTGTCGCGCCGGACATCCACACATAGCGCATGGAATCGCCAACGATGTATCCATCCGGGCCTGAGGATGCGCATGAGTTGAACATCCAACCGGTCTGGTCGATCTCCGCTCCTACAGGGAAGGAAAGGCCACCATCATTGGAAGTGGCCGCCCAGTTGGTTCGCAAGTTGCTGTTGTTGTTGCGGTACAATGCGGCCACTGCACCTTGACCCGCTATTATTTGGCCCGTGCAACAATCGCAGACCTCGCCCGGTGCATACGGTGCGCTCACAGGTACTGGTGCGCCATAACTATCACCGCCGTCCATGCTGGTGCTTACCACGTATCGCGGTTCTTGCCATCCCGGATCGAATTCCAAGTATTGCACAACGGGCCCTTGACCAGGGATGTATGCCACGGTCGGGAAGCGCGCTTCCAGTCCGGGAAGTGGAGCAATACGCGCAGTGTCCGGCCACGTTTGTCCACCGTTCGTTGAACGCGATGCGTAAAGCGTTCCAACCCCTTGAGCTCCGGTGCTGTAAACCACGATGACCGTGTCCCCTTGTGCAGCAACATCCGCACCTGCCCAACTGGTTGCCCATGGCTGCACACCGGCGGGAGGTACGACCACGGGGTCCGTGAAACCCGTTCCCGGATCACGGCTTACGTATAGCGTGCTCGGTGCAGCGCCCCAAACAACCACTGGTCCTAGGGCAGTAGCATCAATGCGCGGGCGTAATGCCTGTCCGGTGTTCCCGATCGTACGTTCTGCACCCCAACTGATCAACTGAGCCTGTAGTTGGGTCGAAACAACAACGGAAATGAAAAGGGTAACCAGGAAACTACGCATAGGGGTCCAAGGGTTAGGGCAAGATCGCGTGATCCAGATAGGTTAAGTCCAGTGTTGTCCAGTAAATTCGCACGTCTGAAAGACGCTGGTCATTATCGGACCTACAAAGCAAACTTAGGTAATAACCAACTCATGAACCGGATCCTTACACTCCTACTGACCATTGCCTCGTTGACCGCTTCAGCACAGCAGAACGTGGTATTGCAGATCGAGCATTTCTTAGGCGGAGTGCCTTACGCCGGGAACGTTACCGCATTGAACAGTTTTGACGAGGATTTCCGTGCGTCCAGAATGGAGTACTACCTCAGTGAATTCACCTTGATCCATGATGGTGGCCAGGAAACCAATGTGGATGCCACTTGGGTATTGGTCGATGCCCATGTGCCAACGTCCGTTCCGTTGGGCAATTTCGATATCATCGAGCTGGAAGCAATACGTTTCGGGGTCGGTGTCGATCCTGCGGTGAACCATTTGGACCCTGCTTCCTATGAAGCATCACATCCGCTAGCACCCAAATCTCCCAGCATGCATTGGGGTTGGGCGGCAGGCTATCGTTTTGTTGCCATGGAAGGCACATCGGGGATCAACCTTGCACAATCGTACGAGATCCATGCGTTGGGTGATAATAATTACCTGAAGCAGACCATTCCCACAGCAGGTGTAATTGAAGGAAGCGATCTGGTGATCGGATTGAACGGTGATTACGTGGAGGCTTTGGGCGGCATTGGTATAGGGAGTGGTCCACTCGTTCATGGTGAAACCGGGATCGCGTATACGATGCTCCGAAATTTCAGGGACCACGTATTTACGTCGATCGAAGGGAATGGGCCGGTCGGTTTGGATGAATTGAGCAGCGGGCTATTGCAGGTATACCCCAATCCGACCAACGATATGGTTCGGATAGTCCCAACGGGAGATGTAAGTAACGTTGAAGTGCGCATTCACGATGCCTTGGGCAAGTTGGTCCAGAGCACACCGTTCACCAATGGAAATGCCATTGTTATCGCCCTGCCGGTAGCCGGTGTGTACCAGGTCGCCCTGCTACAGAAGGGAACGGTGGTCGCGCTTCGGACTGTTGTAAAACGGTAGTTATGGATCGTGTATTCCTTATTGGACGTACGATCGGTGTAAGTGTTATTTTGGCCGTGGTACTTAGTGGTTGTCGGCACGATGATCCGGTCATGGAGGAATTGGTGGGGTATGATGGTTCTCCCTATTCACTTTCGTACGGAGCCTTCCCTGCGCCGGCCATCGCATCCGATAACGCCCTCACCGTGCAAGGCGTGGAATTGGGCCGAATGCTCTTCTACGAAACGGCCCTTTCTTTGGACGGCAACATGTCTTGTGCCAGCTGCCACCGCCAAGAACATGCATTCTCTGATACAACGAGGTTCTCCATTGGCGTCCACGGGCTTCCTGGCAAGCGCCAGGCCATGGGTGTCTTCAACATGGCTTGGAACGGGAACAATTTCTTCTGGGATGGCCGTGCCGAACTACTTCGCGACCAGTCCTTGAAGCCTATCCAGGACAGTTTGGAAATGGCAGAGACATTGGATCATGTGGTGTCCAAGTTGAATGGGATGCAGGCCTATCGTGATCAGTTCACACGTGCGTTCGGGTCGGATGAGATCACCCCGCTAAAGATGTCGCTGGCCATGGAGCAATTCATGAACAGTATCGTTTCCGTGGATAGCAAATATGATCGGTACCTGACAGGAGCCGCAACACTTACGGAAAGTGAGGAACGTGGTCGTGAATTGTTCTTCGCGGAGTACAACCAGTTCTTCCCGGACCAGAGCGGTGCGGATTGTGCACATTGCCATTCCCCGAAGAATTTCGAGAATGACCAGTACATGAACAACGGTTTGGAAAGCGACGCAAGCTTGTTGGATATTGGGCGCCTGTCCGTGACAAATGATCCTTCGGATCGTGGCAAAATGAAAGTGCCTTCATTGCGGAACGTCGCGCTTACTGCTCCGTACATGCACGATGGCCGCTTCTCCACGTTGGATGAAGTGCTTGACCATTACAACTCCGGATTGGTCGCTTCCAGCACTTTGGATCCCGCGTTGGAAAATACACGGGGCACCGGCTTGATGCTTTCCGAGGACGACAAGCAGGACATCATCGCCTTCCTTCACACCCTAACGGACGAGGTGCTTCCAACGCGATCTGAATACGCCGATCCCTTCTGAACGTGGATCAAACCCGACCTTTGTAACGAAGATGGGTCGTTCATCGCTTTGTCGGTATACGTGCTTGCTCGGTGGTCTTGTCCTCTTGGTCGCGTGTTTACGCAAGGACATTCGCACCCCGGAGGCGCGCCTGAACGCAGCTGACTTTACGTTCCCGGAAGTTCCCTATACAGCGGAGAACCTGTTCACGCCTGAGCGTTTCGAGCTGGGTAAGAAGTTGTTCTTCGATCCCATCCTATCGATCGATTCCACGTTGAGTTGTGCCAGTTGCCATAAACCGTCCCTGGCCTTTTCGGACAGTGTTCCATTGAGCCCCGGGGTCATGGGAAGGCCCGGAACGCGTAATGCACCTTCTCTGGCCAACGTGGCTTTCCATCCGTATTTCTTGAAGGAAGGAGGCGTGCCCACATTAGAAATGCAAGTACTCGTGCCGATCCAAGAGCACAACGAATTTGCGCACAACATCGTGGACATTGCAGAACAACTGAAGAAGCAGCCGGAGTATGTTCGCATGTGCCAAGATGCCTATGGCCGAGCACCGGATGCGTTCACTATCACACGAGCATTGGGAATTTTTGAAAGAGCGTTGATCAGCACCAATAGTGCATTCGACCGGTACCTTCAAGGAGATCACGCTGCCATGGACAAAAAGGCGCTTCAGGGAATGGAATTGTTCTTTTCGGATCGGGTCGGATGTACAAATTGCCATTCCGGACCCAACTTCACAGAATACACTTTCGAATCAAACGGAACGGATACAACAGATGGTGATATTGGCCGTATGCGCTTTTCCAAGTTGCCAACGGATCGCTTTCGCTTCAAGGTCCCGTCCTTGCGCAACGTGGAATTGACCGCACCCTACATGCACGATGGCCGAATTGCCACTTTGACGGATGTAGTGGATCATTACAATGGTGGTGGCTATTCACAAGCGCTACCGAACGATAAGATCGATCCGCTCGGTCTGTCGAAAGGTGAACGAGTTGCGCTCGTTGCCTTTTTGGGTTCGCTCACCGATACGCTCTTTGTGCAGGACATTCGCCAGCGGAAGTAGTGCTGGACCAAGTGATCCGTACAAGTAGAATAGAATTGCATCGGAGAAGGATCGAGCGCACGTTTCGAACGTTGAATGGACCCAATAGTACGCGCCTAACTACTTTCAAGGTCTGATACAGCACAACATGGAACGCACGATCCTCTTCGCACTGATCTCCATGTTCTTCGCGGGCATCACCGCGGTGATCGCCAAGCTGGGTATGAAGAACGTGAGCGGCGATGCGGCATTGGTGGTGCGTACTTCATTGATCTTTATTCTTGTCTGGCTGAATGCATTCGCCTTTCGACATGCCCAGTCGCTGAGCCTGCTAACGCGCAAGGATCTCTTGTTCCTGTGCCTTTCCGGGTTGACCACGTTCCTTTCTTGGTTGTTCTATTACCGCGCTATGAAAGATGGAAGTGTCGCGCTCGTTTCTACGATCGACAAGGCGAGCATTGTGGTCACCATTCTGCTTTCCGTTTGGATCTTGAAGGAACCGCTCACCATGCGTTTGGCCGTAGGTGGGGGTTTGATCCTGGCAGGATTGGTGGTGTTGATTTGGAAATAGGATATTAGGTGGTTGTATCTCCGTTTCACAAAATATACTTGAACAACCGCGCAACAGCCATCTGGCGATCCCGATCCAGCTCCAGAAAGTCATCCTCCGCGTTGTTGTAGTAGCTCACCTCCATGAAGTATTCGATGGATGAAAGTTCTCCGAACGTGAAAGCCTTATTGAGAAGTGCCGCGTTGTTGAGGCCCGAGAAGAGCTCGCGATTCGCGCTGTATGCTCCGTCCAGTTGGGTGTAACGTTCGTGAAGTTCAGCGATCTCGAAGTAGTGCTCGTTGCGATGGTCCTCGGTGTTGAGCGATGCCATCAGTTGTTCGGCTTTGGCGGCTTTTACGGTGTTGCGTTTCTCCCAGAGCGGAATGTTCAGCCCGAGGTGTACACCGCTATAGGTCTGACCCAGGATACCCTGATAATGGTAGCCCGCTGTCATGCTCGGCAGCCAAAGGCTCTTTCCGAGTTCCACTTGTTTCGCGGCGATGGCCTCGTCCTGCACAAGTTGTTTCAGCAGTGGGTCACTTGCCTCGTAGTTGCGCTCGATCGTGGCGAAATCAGGTACGGCCCGCGCTACGGGATAGAGCGTATCAACAAGTGCCACAGGCAAGCCGCCGTTCAGTTCTGCAAGATGTTGCAATAGCTGTGTTATGCGCGATGCGTTTGCTTGGGCAGCGGTACGTGTCTGCAGCAGATGCAGTTGCGCTTTGTTCGCATCCAACACATTGCTCTGTCCTTCTGCAAGTGCTTTTTGGAATTGTGTGTGCATCCGTTCGGCATCGCGTAGTCTGCGATCCAGAACGGCTTTGCGTTTGTTCGCGTGGATCAGATCCAGGCCGGTGAGTTGTGCATCGAGCAACACATCTTGTCGCAGGGCCACCAGATCAATGGTACTGCGCGCGGCTTGTGCTTCGGCCAATTGTTTCCGCTTGCCGTAGGTGGTCGGAAAATCGAACGGTTGCGCAATGGTAAAATCGGTTTGGTTACCTGCACCGACCGGCGAGCCGATCATGTAATCGTACTCCATGTACGGGTCGCTCAACTGAATACCCGTGTGGCTTCGCAACGCATCGGCTTCCACTCGTTGGGCACCGGCTTGCAGTGTTTTGTTGTTACGTGCAACTTGCGTGAGCAAACTATCCAAGCCGCTTTGGCCTTGGCTTACACCGACGGTGCAGCAGAGCAGAATGATGATCAAGGTTCTCATGCGCGTTGTGTGTTTCTGTTCGCCAGGTAGTAGACCACGGGAACTATGAAAATGTTGAGGAGCGTTGAAGTGAGCAGACCGCCGAGGATCACTTTCGCCATGGGGCTTTGGATCTCGTTGCCGGGCATGTCACCGGCAATGGCAAGAGGAATTAGTGCGAGGCCAGCTGTAAGTGCTGTCATTAGGATCGGGCTCAATCGATCCACTGATCCTTGCACGATGGCCTCGTGGAACGAGCGACCCTCTGCCAGTAGATGTTCGTAATGCGACACCAACAAGATGCCGTTCCGCGTAGCTACACCGAAGAGCGTAATGAATCCGATGATGCTCGGTATACTGATGATGCCGCTTGTGGCCCACACGCTGAATACACCGCCGATCAGGGCGAGTGGAAGGTTCAGCAAAATGATGGATGCCAGTTTCACTTGCTTGAATTCCTGAAAGAGCAAGAGGAAAATGATCAACAAACTGATCAGCGAGGTGAAGAGCAGTGTGCGCGATGCTTCAGCCTCGGCCTCGAACTGACCACCGTATTCGATCCGGTAACCTTCCGGTAGAACGAAGTCCTCGGCGAGCTTTTCCTTGATCTCGGCAACGGCACTTTTCTGATCACGTCCCGCAACGTTCACACTCACCACCGTCTTGCGCTGCACGTTCTCACGGTTGATGGTGTTCGGTCCGCTGGAACTTGTTACATCGGCAACCTCGCTCAGCGGCACTTGTTGTCCAGTGGGTACATCGATCAACGCGTTGCGGATCTTCTCGATGCTGCCGCGATTGTTCGCATCGTAGCGCACTACCAGTCCGAAACTGCGTTCGCCCTCGAACACTTCGCCCACCGGTTCGCCAGCGAAAGCCACATCGATGAACTCCATCAGTTCGCCCATGGTAAGGCCGTAGCGCGCCATGATATCGCGACGGGGTTTGATCTGCACTTGCGGGATCTCGATCTGCTGTTCCACGCTCAGGTCCACCAGACCGGGGACATCCGTGATCCGCGTTTTGATCTGGTTGCTCAGTTCGAAGAGCTTCGCGAGGTCCGGCCCGAAGATCTTGATGGCGATGTTGGCGCGTGTTCCGCTGAGCATGTGATCGATGCGGTGGCCGATGGGCTGCCCGATGGTGATGTTGGCCTCGGTGATGGCTGCCAGTTTCTCGCGCACTTCGATCATGAACTCATCGCGCGTGCGGTCCTGCAGGTCGAAGGGTGCGTCGATCTCCGCTGCGTTAACGCCTTGCGCATGTTCATCGCTTTCGGCACGACCGGTGCGGCGTGTGGTGGTGGTAATGCCCGGCACGGTGAGCAAGGCTTTCTCGATGCGCGTACCTATGGCGTTGCTTTCTTCCAGCGAAATGCCAGGCATGCTCACAGCGCTGATCACCAACGAACCTTCGTTGAACTCGGGTAGGAAACTGCGGCCCAGACCGGTAAGCAGAAAACCTGCGATGACCATCAACGCGAGTGCGATACCCAGCGCAAGACGCTTGGCATTCATTACGCGGATCAAGGCGCTTTTGTAGGCCGCGTTCAATTTGCGCACCAACCAACTGCCATGTGCTTGGTCCATCAACGACTTCTCGCCAGTGAGCAGAAAGCTGCACAGCACGGGCGTTACCGTGATCGATACGATCAAGGACGCGAACAACGAAACAACGAAGGCTACGCCGAGCGGATAGAGCAATCGCCCTTCCATACCACTGAGGAAGAAGAGCGGTAGAAATGCGACCACGATAATTAGCGTGGCATTGATGATGGAGGTCCTGATCTCCACCGATGCATCGAAGATCACGGTGAGCACGGGTCTGCGTTCCGCTTTGGGCCGCAGCACATTCTCGCGCAAACGTTTCAACACGTTCTCCACATCAATGATCGCATCATCAACCAGCGCACCGATGGCAATGGCCATGCCACCGAGGCTCATGGTGTTGATGGAATAACCGAGCCATTTCAGCGTGAAGAGCGCCACCACCAACGAGAGGGGGATGGCGAGCAACGAGATCAATGTGGCGCGCGCATTCATCAGGAAGAGGAAGAGTACGATCACCACGAAAAGGCTGCCTTCCAAAAGTGTCCGCTTGATATTGCTGATGGAGGCATCGATGAAGTCGGCTTGGCGGAAGATGTGTGTGTCGATCCGCACATCAACAGGAAGACGTTTCTGAATATCCGATACACTGGTATCGATCTTCGCGGTAAGGTCCAGCGTGTTGGTATTGGGCTGCTTCATTACCGTCATGATCACGGCGGGTGAGCCACGCAACGAGCCGTCTCCGATCTTGTCCGATGCGCCCACTTTGATCTCTGCGATATCCGCGAGGGTGATCGGCATGCCGTCCTTCGTAGTGATCACGGCTTTCTCCAGATCAGCGATCTTCTCTGTGCGCCCAAGTCCGCGGATGATATACTCCTGCGCATGCTGCTGCAAGAAGCCACCACTGGCGTTGATGTTCGCTTCCTCGGCCGCCTTCAACACCTCCGTAAGTGTGATGCCGAAGTGTGCGAGTTTCTGTGGCGAAACAAGGATCTGGTATTGTTTGTACTGCCCGCCGATGGTGATCACGTTCGCCACACCGCCGGTGGCAAGCAAGCGTGGTCGCAACTGCCAATCGGCGATCGTTCGCAAGTCCATCAAGGATGTGCTATCAGCTGTTAGGCTCATCAGCATGATCTCACCCATGATGCTCGACTGTGGTGCGAGCGTGGGTTCACCAACGCCAAGCGGTAGTTTCTCTTTCACGGCTCCCATGCGTTCGGTGACGATCTGCCGCGCGCGGAAAATGTCGGTGCCCCAATCGAACTCTACCCAAACAATGGAGATACCGGCACTGGATGAAGAGCGCACACGGCGCACATCGGTGGCACCGTTCACGGAGGTTTCGATCGGGAAGGTCACAAGGCGTTCGGCCTCTTCGGGTGCCATGCCGTGTGCTTCGGTAAGTACTACAACAGTGGGCGCAGTAAGGTCGGGGAACACGTCCACCTCCATACTGGTGGCCGTGTAACCGCCGATGATCAGCAGCAACGCAGAAGCAATGACGACGAGCAGGCGGTTGTTTAGCGCCGCTTGAATGATCTTGTTCAACATAGCACTTAATGTTCGTGGCCGTGAGCAGGCATCGCACCACTCATCGTCGCCAATTTGATCTGGAAAGCACCCTTGCTCACAACGCGTTCACCGGAGTTTACACCGCTTAGCACCTGTACGATCAGGCCATCATTCGCACCGAGCGTTACCACGCGTTTCTCCACGGCTTCACCTTCCACTTGCACATATACAGAGTAGGTGCCCTGCTCTTCGATCAGCGCGCTCACCGGTACCACCAACGCATTGGGGATCGCTGCACTTTTCAGCCAGACATCGGCGAAGGCGCCAGGCATCACATTGCCGGGATCATCCACTTCGATGCTCACGGGAAGCAAGCCGCCACCATTTGTACCTCTACCGTAGGCGAGCACCTTGCCGTTCAGCTTTTCGGTATTATATACTGTTGCACTTGAACCCGCGCGGAAATTCGCACCGGTGATCGCTGGCAAACGCTGTGCGTCGCGCTGCGGCACTTGCGCCACCAACACCATGCGGCCGTTGCGCGTCACGGTCATCAGTGGCTGTCCCGCTTCCACGAACTGCCCTTGCGTTACGTTGATGTTGCGGATGAAACCACCGATCGGCGACGCAATGCGTAGCCCTTCGCCACCGCGACCTGCACCCAACGTGTTGTATTTCACTTGTGCTGTTTCGAACCGGCTCTTGATCTCCCAGTATTCTTTTTGGCTGATGATCTTGTCACCGATCAACGCATCGGCGCGCTCCATATCGGCCGTGGCCTGATCGAATTCCGCCTTCGCTTTCCGGTACTCGCTGTCGATGTTGCCTTCGGCCATACCGCCTCCGCTCAACACCAATAACGCTTGCCCATCGTTCACTGCAACGCCGGGTGCAATACCCGCTGATGCGAAACGCACGATACCGCTCGCTGGTGCACTTATCACGCTCTGGTTGGCAGATGTCGAACGCAGTTCGCCGCCCACGCTCAACACGTCTTGGAAATCGCTGGGTTGCACCAGCACCGTAGCGAATTCGATCTTCCATTGCTGCTCCTTCAAATAGGGAATAGTGGCGCCCGCTACTTCCGGTTCCGCACTCGCGAGCGCATCTTCTGCCGTTGGAAACACCATCACATTCTCGATCACGATGCGATCGGTGTATTCCTTGCAGGTCACATCGAAGATCAAGCGCCCTATTCCACTTTTAGTCGGAACAACTTCTGGCTTGAAGATGCCGACGCTGGAAGGCGCATCGGCCTTGGCGGACACTGTAGTGCCACCCGCTTCCAACGTAACGGTAACACTTCCTTCAGTGAATGGAAGGAACACCTCACCGAGCTTGGTGAAGTGTGCCGCGAAGCGCGAACTCTGCCCCACCACCAAAGGCTTGAACTCCACGAAGAGCTCGGTCTTTTCGGTGTAGAGCGTGAACACCAGCGGCTCCAGCTCGGGACCGTGTTCGCCGGGGTGGCTACCGTCCGCATTGTGGGCGTGCTCGTCTTCGTGTTCATGTTCGTCGTGATCTGGCGCGGTGCCACAAGCACCAAGGATCATAGTAAAAAGAAGGGCTGTAAAGCCAAAGGACCTCATAGAAGAAAGGGATTCGTTCAGTGGTTCGAAAAAGACAGGAGGCCATGCAAAGCACGACCGGGGTTCGCCAAGCGAACAACAGGAAACGCCCCGACCGTGCCGGGGTTTCCGCTACGCGGACTTAGGCGGTTGCCAGACCGATGGACCGGAACCGAAGTCCGGCGGATCGATGGCATTGGTCAGGTGTTGCACCTGGACCGGCGTGCAGATGCACGCAACGAATGATTGAGAGAACGGCAGTGCCGGGATCACAGTAACCTGCACGGGCGCTTGGTGGCCACTGAAAGGTAGTTCGCTGTGTTCTTGATGGTCAGCATCGTGGTGTGTGTCACCACTGTAGTGCAATACAAAGAGTTCCAGCAGATCGGCGTGTTCACCTGAAGCGTTGTGATGGTGCCCGGAGAAATGCGACAGTAGTGCAGGCACTTTCGCCAACTGCACGAACACCTCCGCTGGCAAAGCCAAACAAAGGGCAAGTGAAACGGCTATCAGCGTGCGACCCACGAACATCGGGGCGAAGCTAGAGATTATCTTCATTGCGGACCTAGCCCGGTGCATGCTTGCGTTCATCAGCGACTTGACGTTCCATGCTCACGTACTCGTGATGAACCTCTGCTAAAGCAATCTCACTTTACCTTGAGCGCCGACTATTGACCCTTCAGTACCCATGCCACGTCCGATCCTCTTTGCCATCATTAGCATGTTCTTCGCGGGGATCACCGCTGTGATCGCCAAGTTGGGCATGAAGAATGTGAGTGGCGATGTTGCCTTGGCCGTGCGAACCACGCTCATTTTCGCATTGGTTTGGATCAACTCGTTAGCGTTCCGGCAGGTCTCTGAATTGAAATTGCTCACCAAGAACGACCTGCTCTTTCTCTTGCTTTCGGGACTCACCACCTTCCTTTCCTGGCTCTTCTACTACCGCGCCATGAAGGAGGGGAGCGTGGCATTGGTTTCCACGATCGACAAGGCGAGTATCGTGGTCACCATCTTGCTTTCCATTTGGATCTTGAAAGAACCGTTGACGCTGCGGCTTGCTGTCGGTGGTGCGTTGATCCTGGCCGGGCTGGTCGTATTGATCTGGAAGTGATCACGCTCTTCGGAACAGCACCCGCAGAAATGTCGGGAACACGATCAACAACAACGGCAACGCTACTACGAAACCACCGATGACCGAGATCGCCAACGGTTGATGTAACTGTGCTCCGGTACCAATGCCAAGTGCGATCGGTGACAACGCAATGATCGCTCCGAGTGCGGTCATCAGTTTCGGGCGAAGTCGCGTGCCGATCGCGTAAGTGAGTGAGTCATCCACGCCTTGCTGTTCGTGGTTGTGCTTGTATTGCAGAAAAGTGAATATGGCATTTTCCGCAATGATCCCGATGATCATGATGATGCCAGTGTAACTCCCAACATTCAGCGGCGTGTTCGTGAGGTAGAGTGCGAGTATGCAACCGGTAACACCAAGTATGGCGATGAGGAGGATCAACGCCGCTACATGCAGATCACCGAACAAGAAGATGAGCAGCGTGAAGACGAGCAAACTCGCAGAAAGAAGGATCCACAACAATTCGCGGAAGGACTGTTGCTGCTCCTTGAACGCGCCGCCGTAGCTGATGTGATAGCCCTGCGGAAGGTGGATCTTCGTGTTGATGGCGTTTTGGATATCAGCCATTACGCCACCGAGGTCGCGGTTGTCCAGCCGCGCGGTCACGGGCACCATTAATTGCAGGTTTTCGCGTTCCACTTCGGCTGTTCCGGACTCCACGGTGATGGTAGATACTTCGCTTGCCCGGATCAACTTTCCACCCGGCAGGAAGATCTGCGCTTGGTCGAGATCGGCCATGGTAGTTCTGGCCGCATCAGCATACACCATGCGCACGGGAGTGAGCTGCTGGCGTTCGAAGAGAGCGCCGATCGGTGTGCCTTGCAATTGGGTTTGCAATTGGGTTTGCAGGTCCTGCGGCGATATCCCGCGTTGCGCCATTGCTTGGTCGTTGGTCTCGATGTTCAACGTGGGGCCCGCCACGTTGATCCCGTTGAAAACATCGGCCGTTCCGGATACTCCTTCCACGATCGTTCCCACTTCGCGCGCCAATTCCTGTAGTTGGTGTTGATCCGTTCCGTACACCTTCACCTCGATGGGTTGGGTGCTGCTCATGAGATCACCGAGCATGTCTCCGATCACTTGGCCGAAGTCGATCCGGATGGCGGGTTGTGATCCCTCGAAGCGCAACCGTATATCGTCGATCACATCGGTTGTGCTGCACTTTCGATCCTTCTTCAGCTGGATCAGGTAATCGCCGTAATTGGGTTCGGTGATGAAGAAGCCCATCTGCGTTCCGGTCCGGCGCGTGTAACTCTCGATCTCGGGAACTCCGGTGAAGGTCTTCTCAGCTTCACGCAACATGCGGTCGGTTTCTTCCAAGGAAGTACCGGGAGGCGAGGTGTAGTCCAGTACGATGGATCCTTCATCCATTTCCGGAAGAAAACCGGTTTCCAAATGCTGCGAGGCGAGCCAGGCAAGCGCGATGATCAACACCGTGAAGCCCGCGCTCAGCCATGGCTTTGTGATGAACCAGCGCACCCATGCACCGGGCTTTTCTTCGTTCGCTCCAACAGCCGCAAGTCGACCCTCCCGGCTCAAGGCCGGGATGACAGGGCCGACGCTACGAGTGCCGCTTGCCGAATTTCGAGCGCCTTGTTCAATGACCTTGTGTTTTTCCGCAGCTAGCAAAAGGTAAACCACCGGCAATCCGATCCATGTTACCAGGAACGAACAGGCCAAGGTGATCATCATCGTATCCGCCAACACGCGGAAATAGGCACCTGCTACACCGCTCAATAACGCGAACGGTAGGAAGATGACGATGGTGCTGAGCGATGAGCCGAGCATGGCAGGAAGGAGAAAACGCACGGATCCGCTCAGTAATTCGCGTGTGGGTTGACCCGGATTCTCCTCATGTGTTCTGTGGATCTGTTCAACCACCACGATCGCATCGTCGATGATCAGCGCGATCGCCGCGGCCAGTGCACCGAGCGTCATGATGTTGAGCGTGTAACCCAAGGCATGCATCACGACGAGTGAAAGGCCGAGCGTGACAGGGATGGTGATCAGCAGCACCAAGCTGGATCGCCACGAGCGTAGGAAGATGACGGCGACGATTATCGCCAATAGCAAGCCGATCACGAGGCTGTCGCGCACACTTTGGATCGAGTCCTGCACAAAGTCGGCTTGCACGTAGTACGGTGCCATCGTCACGCCTGCGGGCAGAAGTCCGTTGTTCAATTCGGCTACGCGTTCCTTCACACCATCTGAGAGGTCCACGAGGTTGCCCAATGGTTGTTTAACGATCGCGATGAGCACGGCAGCTTTCCCATTTGCACTGATGCGCGTGTATTGCGGCTGCTCTTGGATGCTCACCTGCGCAACGTCCTGAAGTCGTGTGATCCGCTTGCTATCGTTGGCGATCACCAATTGCTGCAGTTCAGCAAGTGTTTCCACCGTAGCATCGGTCACCGTTAGGTACATGCGATGGTTGGTGAAGAGGTAGCCGTTGCTGCTGATGAAGTTGGTACGCCCAAGGGCAGCGGTGATCGCATCCGGGACAAGGCCTAATGCGTTCAAACGCTCCGGACGTAATTCGATGCGATACTCCTTCTTGCTTCCGCCGATCACGCGCACATCGCTCACGCCATCCACTTGCGAGAGGTAGGGGCGCACCGTATAATTCGAGATGAGGTCCAACTCGATGTCGCTCTTGCCGCCACCACCTATCACGTAGCCCATCACAGGTAGGATCGATGGGTTCATCTTTTCCACGGTGATCACCGTGCCCGGTGGCAGTTCGCTTCGCACTTGCTCTATGGCGGCGGTGATCTGTTGCTTGCTCAAGTCGATGTCCGCATTCCAATCCAAGAAGGCGCTGATCTCGCAAGAACCACGACTGGTAACACTGCGGATATTCTGAAGGCCGGGCGTACGCTTGATCGCCGTTTCCAGCGGTCGCGTTACTGTCACCATCATCTTGTTCACTGGTTGCAGTCCGCTGTCCGCGATCACTTTCACTTTCGGAAAAGTGACTTCCGGGAACAACGACGATTGCAGATGCGTGTACGCGAACACGCCACCCATGAGGATGAGCGCGAGCACCACCGCGACCGGTGTCTTGTAGTTGTCGAAGAAGTCCTTCATCGATCCAAAGTGATGATCACCTTCGCAGTATCGGCCATTCCGTATCCACCGGTAAGTACCAATCGATCGTCTGGTTTGAAGAGCGGTTCAAGGATCTCCACGCGATCGTGATCGACGATCCCACGGGTGACGGGTACCTTGATCGCCGTGCTGTCATCGATCAAGCGCATCACCCAGAAGTGGGTCATCTCTTCATTGCCGATCACACATTCCGCCGGGACGAGTTGGCCATCGGCATGTTCATCCACCACCAAGCGCAGGTTGCCCACCAAGCCTTCTGGGAAGACCCGGGCTCCTTCCGGTGCTACAACAAATCCTTGGGTTTGCGAGAGGGCGTCCATGGTGGAAAGTGGCATGGTGATCTTTCCTTTCACCTCACTCGAATCCGGAAGTACGATGGTTACTTCGGTTCCGATCCGAGCGGCTTGGTTCAGTTCATAAGGCACGTTCACCACGAACACCGAACTTGCTGCATCGGCGATCACCGCGAGTTGGTCACCATCGCTCACGTAATCGTTTTGCAACTTGTCCATTTGCACCACCACGCCACTGGAAGGAGCGATGATCCGGATGTTACCGCGCACGCGGAAGCTGCTGTCCTGTGCGGCGATTGCCCCCAAAGCTTCTGCTTCTTTCGTGCGGACTTCGTAAAGCAATTGACCTGCCGTTACACGAGCGCCCAAGGCGAAGTGCGCCCGTTCCACACGACCCGTTACGTTGCTCCGCACGGCGTTCTTCCGCAGGTATTGTGCGGTGGCATTCAGCATTACTGAATTGCCGATCGGTCCTTGAGATACATGTGTAAAAGTGATCGGCGTGCGACTCTCCGGCGCGTTCTCCACAGCGGAAGGATCATTACTGGCACAACCAACCAACAGCGCGCTTGCGATCAAATGGAACGACCGGTGCAGTATGCTCATTTCAGATTGCTTAGTTCGTTGATGATTCGCGCGCGGTCGGCTTCCGCCTGGATCAAGGAGGTCATGGTAGTGGCGTGGTTGGCCAGAACGAGGAAGAGATCGGTCAGGCGCACGAGGCCGCTTTCCAATTCAATTCGATACAGCGCGATCAACCGATCCTCTTCGCTGCTTTGTTTCCGAAGATCGGTAAGCAGGGAGTTGGAACGTTCCAAGGCCTCGGTGAATTGTGCATGTCGCCGGTCGAGCTGGTCCAAATAGAAATCGCGATACACTTTGCGCGTGCTTTCGCGAAGCGCCACTCTGTTGTGTTCCAGTTTTCGCTGTTTGCCATCGTATATCGGTACCGCAAAATTCAGACCCGCACTACCACCGAATCGGTTGGGGATCGTGCTGAGCGAAATGGCGTTGAGGCCGAGGTCCGCACCAGCCGTCAAACGCGGTTGGTAAGCGACATCCACCGTCCGGTCCGCAATGGTGTTCGTAACACTGTCCAGCGCGAACTGTTGGACCACAGGTGAATTGAGTGGCTCAAAGTCCTGCGGCGGATCAAGTGCCGGGGCGATCAACGACGCGGCCGTGGTGTCCGTGATCCCGCACAGTTGGTCAAGTAGATGGACGTCGTTCCGGAAGAGTGCCGTCGCTTGGCGCAAGGCGATGCGTTGCGCTTGGAGGTTCACTTGCAGCGTGAGGAGGTCCGTCTGTTGGTAAACGCCGCGTTCGACCAACTTGCGCAATGCGCGTTCCTCTTCCTCCAACAATCGGGTCTGTGTCCCAACGAATACGGTGGCCCGTTGATCCGCGTAGGAGGTGATGTATTGTAAGGTTATGGCGCGGCGCAGATCGATGACGGTATTCGCCGCACTGGTCCTGATATTTTCCCCTTGCACCGTGATCGCATCCAGTTGTGATCTTTTTCTTCCGCCATTGAATAGTGGAACGGATGCACCCAACAATGCGGAGTACAACCCACCGTTCGTGATCGCTTCATCATAACCCCACTTCGTACCGCGTGGGGCGTAGAGGAAGCCTCCGGTGCCATTTACTTGCGGTCCATAGCTGGCGCTCAATTTGGCACTATCAAGTCCCAATGTTTCGAGTTGGTAGTTCAGGTCCTTCAGCAACGGGCTGTTCGCTGCACCGGCTTGCAGGTAATGACCGAGATCATGCTCTTGCGCATGAACAAGCGGTCCAAGAAAATTGAAGATGAACAGTGTTATCATCAACCTCATAGCGTTGCTGCCCATCACTGCGCCATGTCCGACTTGGTCCGTCCAATTGTTCTTTTTGGAGGCATCATTTTGCTGAGCCTGTTGCTTTTGCTCTTTGTGCGACACGAGGTTGGCTCGGTGGAAGTGTGGGAAGCGATGGTCGTGGTCTTTAGCTTGTGCAAGACCGTCTTCTTCTTGTTCGAGATGTTCCGTAACATCGCTCGGACCGCCCACCACGAGATCGGCCCACAGCGCATCTTCGCCATGGTCGGCATTTATGCCTTGCTGTTCGTGGTGTCTTTCGCGTTCGATCATTGGGCTTTGTTGGAAGTGGACCCCACGACCATTGCAGGTGTCGCCTTGGGTGGTGACTTCATCCATCGGATGACGGACACGCTGAACTACAGTATTTCCACTTTCACCACGGCCGGATCCGGGGATCTCTTTTCAGTGACAGGGACCGCGCGGTTGTTGGCTTCATCGGAACTGATGATCTCCTTTTTCCTGACCGTTCTGGTGATCGCGAACTTCGCCAACTTACGCGATGACTTCAGGACTCGGAAGGGTGGTGTAGAAAGATAAGTCCGCAGCGTGAACAGAAAGGATCTTGGGACCCCGGAACAGGCCGGAGCAAACAGTCGGCCTACCGGGGTCCCTCGACTCAATCCTCTTCGTCCTCCTTTACTTTATCCTTCTTGTCCCCTTCTTCGATCTTTGCTTTCAACACTTTTCCATCAGCGTTGAATACGACCTCCATTTCGTGTTCGCCCTTCTCGAGATCCACTTCGTACACGGTACCTTCAGGGGTTTCCGCTTTCTCGGCGCCTTCCACCTTATGGTCGGCGTAGCTCGCTGCGATCGCCTTGCGCACGGGCTCGGGTAGATCGGCTTCAGTGATGCCCTGTTCGGTCTCCATCCACTTGCCTTGGGCGCTGTATTTGGAGCTCATCTTTTGGCCGGTTTGTTTGAAGTTCACTTCGTAGTCGGTCTTGTCTTCCATTTCCCACTTGGCATTTTCTGCTTTCGGGAATTGTTTGGTAAACGCTGCTTTCACGGTTTCTGGAACTGTGATCGGGGCGTTGTCCTGTGCTGATACGCTCATGCCGAAGGTGAACGTGGTAGCTAGGATCAGATAGGTTTTCATGGCTTGGAGTTGTTGGTTCGATACAAAGCAAGGTTGTGATCCTGTGCACAATCTGTTCGCGCCTTAATACTTTTGGCTCACCACAACGGCATGCACACCATCGACCTCCGTGTACCGCAGGTAAAGGCCCGCATTGTCGCAGGCTTCCTTCACCATGCTTAAGCCCAACCCTGTTCCAGCACTACTAGGATCACCTTTTGCGAAACGGTCGAAGAGGCTTTCGGGGTCCACGTTCAAGACGGGCCCGCTGTTGGAGAGAACGAACCCTTCATTACCAATTCGCACGTTGATCGAGCCGCCTTGGTGGTTGTGTTGAACGGCGTTGCGCAAGAGATTGGAAACGACCAGTTCAGCAAGCAGCGGGTGCATCTTCAACTTGCACGGGCGTTCTTGGTGTTGGGTGAAATGCACGCCGCGTTGTTCCATCAATTCTTGTAGCACAGTAGCTTGATCGGTGAAGAGTGCTTGCCAATCCACAGGTGCGGGATCGAATTCCTGGTTGCCGATGCGTGCGAGCAACAACATGTTCTGCACTGTGCGGCCCATGCGTTCCCTCGCCCGATAGAGCACTTCGATCATGTCGGCTTCCACTTTTCCCAGTTCGGGCATTTGGATCAATTCATCTAGCTTCACTTGCATGATCGCCAATGGCGTGCGTAGCTCGTGAGCGGCCTGTTCGCTGAAACGTTTCTGCGCACTGAAGTCGCGTTGCAGTTTCGTCATCATGGTATTCAGCGTCTCGTTCATTGAGGTGAATTCCCTGATCGATGTGCGCGGTAGTTCCGTCCTTGGGCCGTCCACTTGGAATTGCCCCAAGGATGCCAAGGTGCTATGGAACGGTTTCCATAGACGACCGTTCAACCAACGGTCCACCAAGAAATTTCCGATGGAGACCAGGATGAGCAAACCGGCGATCACATAGGCGATCACCTCGATGAGGTCCTCAAATTCCACGGTGGCACGGGCGAGCATCAATGTGCCCGTTTCGCCATTGGCCAAGGTCACCGGATAGCGCAGCACACGCCAAGGGATGACTTCCTCCTCGGCGCTGTTGTACAACAGGGTATCCTGGAAATGCACCCCGGTGGATTGTGCCGGTAAGAGCGCGATGAATTGATCAGGTGCCGAGTTCGCGAAGGTGGTAGCGCCCGCGATCACTTGGGGTACGAGCAATTCCGCATGGTGCTCCAATTGCTCATCCAGCTCATCGTTCACTGCATGGCGCACAGCGAAATAGCCGATCGTTGTGCCGATCACTACCAGCGGAATGGCCAGTAACAATTGGTTCAATGCGGTGCGGTGAAGGAGTCTCATGTTGTACTGAAACGATAGCCTATTCCATAAACTGTTTTGATGCGATCTTCCCAACCGAGCTCGGTGAGTTTCTTCCGCAGGTTCTTCATATGCGAATAGAGGAAGTCGTGGTGGTCCATCGCTTCGGCATGATCGCCCCACACGTGCTCTACGATCGCGTTACGCGAAAGCACACGGTCCTTGTTCGCAACGAGGAAAAGCAAGAGATCGAATTGCATGGCGGTGAGTTCTGCGCGCGTGCCATGCACTTCCACGAGTTTGTCTTCGGGTACGATACGTAATTCTTCGATCACGATCGCTTGGTTGCCTTTGAATTGTTTGCGACGCACGAGAGCATGCAAGCGCGCAACGAGTTCCGGAAGATGGAATGGTTTCGCCAAATAGTCATCAGCACCGAGTTCCAATCCTTTCACCTTGTCATCCAGAGATCCCTTCGCACTGATGATGATGATCCCTGTCTCCGGATTCTTCTGTCGTAATGATCGCACTACATCCAATCCATTTCCCTTGGGCAAAGTGATGTCCACCAGCACGGCATCATACGCGAACATGCCGGTCTTCTCCATGGCCTCCGGAAAATCCTTCGCCACCTCCATCACGAAGCCCTGATCGTGCAGATACGCGAGCACGGAACGCCGTAGCTCGGGCTCGTCTTCGATGAGAAGGACTTTCATTGGCGTAAGATATGTGGCGGATCCTGTGCGGAATATGTGCAAGCATCGAAATTTGAGGGGATCAACATGGATAAGTCGACCCGATTAATTGCCAGATTGATATCCCTGATGCCGTTGTAAGAGTTAGGAAAGCTAACTATATTCGTACCGAACTGGTTAAATCCAAAACAAAATGAACAAAGCAATTTTCTACCATGCCGGATGCCCCGTATGTGTAAATGCCGAAGAGCGCATTACCGAGTTGGTGGACCGGAACAAGTACGATGTTGAATTCGTTCACCTTGGCACCGCCAAGAACCGGATCACCGAGGCCGAAGCAGCAGGTGTAAAGAGCGTGCCCGCCTTGGTGTTGGGTAGCGATGTGCTGCACATCAACTACGGCGCGAGCATGGCAGATGTAAAGGGCTAAGCACTTGCCGCATACCAAAGAAGGCCCGACCAAATGCGATCGGGCCTTCTTGTGTGCGCTACCTTTCCAGCCTTGATCAATGGCGCCAAAGCAATACTCGGAACTCGATTCGCACTTGGCGCAAGTGCTGGAGCGCATCGGTGAGGTTTCCCTTGCCATGCGCCGCAAACAAGGTACGGATGGCGACCTTGGCCCGTTGCAATTAAGGGTACTTGGCTTCGTTCACGACCATGCTGCGGAACAAGTAGGTGTTGCTCGCTTAGCTGAAGAGCTCCAAGTGAGCAAACCCACGATCAGTGACTGCGTGAAATTATTGGTGGATCGAAAGCGATTGACACGAACAGCTGACAAGTGGGATGCACGCGCTCATGCGTTGAAGGTGACCACTATAGGCCGGCAGGCATTGGCCAAGAGTCCACCGCTGAGCAAAGCTGTTGCTGGACTATCAGTGCCGGGGAAGGAGGCCATGATGCTCGGACTGCTCAGTGTTCTGGAAGGATTGTTCAACAAAGGTGAGCTGAAGGTGCAGCGGATGTGTTGGACATGTGTACACTACCGCGGCGATAAGAAGAACAAGCATCGCTGTTCACTACTGGGAAAGAGTTTGTCCATTGCGGAATTGCGCACGGATTGCGCAGAACATGAACTGCCCTGATCGCGGATCACGGAACGGATGTGAATGAAGACGCCTACACGACCATCACCGAACGATAGCCTTCCGCGTTCAACGGAAACAGAGTCGGAGCCACCCTTACATGTTGACCCAAGCGCTCGTCGTGCGATCTTCATAGCAGCCATGTTGTTATGCCTCATTCCGGCAGCGGGCCCTCCTTTGGCATTGCTGATGGGGTTGGTCCTAGCGCTTACTATCGGTGATCCTTTTGCGGCATGGAACCAAAAGGCGACCGGTTGGTTACTGAAGGCATCTGTGGTAGGGCTGGGGTTCGGAATGAACCTGCAACATGCTATCGCGGCCGGGAAGGATGGCCTTTTGTTCGCCGTGTTCTCCATTCTGACCACACTGCTGCTCGGATGGTTCCTTGCCAAACGACTTCAAGTGGATGCTGTATCGGCATTCCTGATCTCTAGCGGCACTGCAATTTGTGGAGGTAGCGCGATCGCGGCCGTTTCACCCATCGTACAAGCGGACCGCAAGCAAATGACCGTCGCCCTCGGAACTGTATTCATCCTGAATTCCGTTGCCCTGCTGGTCTTTCCCCTGCTGGGCCATTTGTTGGAAATGAGCCAACACGAGTTCGGCCTTTGGTGTGCCATTGCCATACACGATACCAGTTCGGTGGTGGGTGCGGGTGCAGCCTACGGAGAGGAAGCACTCCAAATTGCCACAACCGTGAAGCTCCAGCGCGCGCTATGGATCATTCCGTTGTCGTTGATCACAGCATTGGTCATGAAGGGAGGTGGTAAGGTGACGATGCCTTGGTTCATCGGCCTCTTTATCGTAGCTATGGTGTTCAGTAGCTACTTTCCGCAATATGGTGGCTTATATGATGGACTTTCGTTCGCTGCGAAACGAGGATTGACGCTCACCCTATTCCTCATCGGATCCAGCCTCACACTGGAGACCATGCGCGCCGTGGGTGTAAAGCCTATGGTACTGGGTATCCTGCTTTGGATCCTGATCAGTGTAATGTCCTTGATCGCGATCCTTTGGATCGGATGATCAAGTGATCAATACACACATGAACACACCGTTACAAGGCTGCTAACGGTAGTTGAACCGTAGCAACGTCGGCCTGTGGTCCTGGCCTTCGTTGGTGATGAGCATGTCTCCGTTCTCCATGAACGTGATGCCTTCCGCTTTGTTGAAGACGCGAGGGTCCAACGGCTCCA
>Ga0154020_10000260_pt1 | contig 63625 bp, 67 predicted proteins | sample Klosneuvirus_201_FD_109709 | JGI IMG/M metagenome (GOLD analysis project Ga0154020, IMG submission 109709) | Active sludge microbial communities from wastewater, Klosterneuburg, Austria - Klosneuvirus_20160825_MG | ecosystem: Engineered > WWTP > Aerobic digester > Activated sludge | place...
ACCGCTGATGCTGGGGTGCTTTCGTGAATAAGGATAAAATCTTCATAGTATTTCTTTTATTCTAAATGTAGTTTCGCATCTGAATAACCCTTGATCAATCGTTCTTATATATACACATAACGATTTAACAAGAATGGTAAAATTACGAAAATCGAATGGCCGGATGTTGAAAAAAGTATTCTTTAGTATTCTCTTCATTCTCACTCAGTTATCACCTCAGGCACAAGACCAGAAAAATCATTGGATCGATAGTGTTTTTCAAACGTTAAATACGCAGGAAAAAATTGGTCAGTTGTTCATGATTTCGGCCGATGCGTATACCACACCGGAATCGTTAGAAGAACTTTCTGACCTGGTTCGATCATACCGCCCTGGGGGCATACTGATAACGCGCGGTGGCCCAAAGAGTCACGCACAGTTGATAAATAAACTACAGCTAGAATCATTCGTCCCCATGCTGGTTGGCATCCATGGGGAATGGGGCCTGGGGCAATCCTTGGATAGTGTAATGAAATTTCAAAAACCTTTGCTAATGGGTGCCGCCTCCGCAGATCTTTCTTTTGAACTGGGTAAGGAAATTGCGCAACAGATGAGTACCCTGGGTATTCATATCAATTTCGCTCCCAATGGAGATTTTGATTTACAATCAACTGATTTCCAAAACTCGTTTCGTTACTTTAGTGATCAATCATTACGGGCAACTAAAAGAGCCATTTCATTTACTAAGGGTTTACAAATTGGAGGAGTGCTGGCATGCGCAAAACATTTACCGATCGGAAACAATACTCAGCAAACCCTTAAGAAAGATACTGCCCAATTTTTGAATTTAAACCCAATCGATTCGATAGGCCTTGCTGTGTTTCAGGCATTATCGGAAGCTGGCGTTGATGGAATCCTTACCTCCCATTTGCACATTAAACCAGTCAATGACAAAGCTACAATCACCCAACTCTTCGCTAGCGATATACTTAGAAACAATCTGCATTTTAAAGGATTGATTTTTGGTGAGATTCCTTTTATCCAAAAAATAGCAGGAGATCAACCGGATGGAGAAATAGAAAAACTGGCTTTGGAAATGGGCCATGATATGCTGATCAACCCCGATGATCTTGGTGATGCGATAAAAAAAATTTCGCGCGCGGTGCGAAGAGATGATGCCCTGGAGACTAGACTGAATGATGCCGTGCGAAAAATTTTAGAGGCAAAGTATAATGCGGGACTTGTGAAATTGTCAACCGTAAATACCGACAATCTGGTAAGTAGAATAAATTCACCCTCCGCCAAACTTCTGAAACATCAACTAGCCGAGGAATCGGTTACGTTGTTATTTAATAATAAAAATAGCATCCCAATATCCATCCTGGAAGGAAAGAAATTTGCATCTATAAGTATTGGCAAAGAGGAGCGCAACGAGTTTACACAATACCTCAGCAAATATGCCAACGTAAAACATTTTCCGCTTCGTCAATTTAGCGACACGCTTGAACTCAAAAATAATCTTGCTGGGGCGGATGTCATTATTGTTGGAATTTTCCCTTTCTCATCATCCATCATTCAAAATATTATTCCCTTTATCCGAAAAATTGCCTCTAAGAAGGAAGTCATTATTTGTCATTTCGGAAATCCAGAAGAAATAAAATACCTCGAGGGATTCCCAACGGTGTTGGCCGGATATACGGATGAAGATTGGATTCCTAAAATAACGGCTCAAATTGTTTTCGGTGGCTTGCCTGCTCAGGGCTCCTTGCCTTTTACTATTTCCAATACCTTTAAAGAAGGGCAAGGTTTTCCAACCATAGCGCTGAATCGTTTTTCATATTCGCTACCCGAAGCTGCTGGCTTCGATAGTAAAACGCTGGAGCAAATTAATGCCATTGCCCGCGAAGCGATTGATAGTGGAGCTACACCCGGCAGCAGTATCTTAGTAGCCCGTGGAGGTAAAGTAATTTATGAATATGCCAACGGTTGGCTTACTTACGAAAATAAAGTTGCCGTAACAGAACAAACCATTTACGATCTCGCCTCGGTAACCAAAGTGTCGGCAACTCTGCAAACCGTTATGTTCATGCATGAAAAGGGGTTAATCGATGTAAACAAAAAAGCTGCTGTTTACCTACCCGAGCTAAAAGATTCCAATAAGAAAGACTTTACTATTAAAGATATTTTAACTCATCAGGCAGGTCTTTGGCCCTTCTTACCTTTTTGGGCCGAAACAGTTAAGAATGGCTCGCTGTTGCCAGAATATTATGGTAGTCAGGCTAACAATGAATATCCGTTTCCGGTAGCCGATGGTGTCTTTGCTTCGAAAGCGATGAAAGACAGCTTGTGGAGTTGGATCATTAAAGCAAAAATTCGTGAGAAGCCACCGCGCACAGTTTATGATTATCGCTATAGCGATATGGGATTTTACATACTTCAACGACTTGCTGAAAAAATGTTGAACCAGCCCATAGAAGATTTTCTCGATCAAAATATTTATGAGCCCCTGGGAGCCTATACCCTTGGCTATCTGCCACTGCAAAAATTTCCGATCAATCAGATTGCCCCTACTGAAGATGACAAATTGTTTCGAAAGAAATTATTGGTTGGTTATGTACACGATCAAGGGGCCGCCATGCATGGAAATATTGCGGGCCATGCAGGACTTTTCGGAAATGCGAACGATCTTGCCAAACTAGGCCAAATGCTATTACAAAAAGGAAGCTTTGGCGGCCAGCAATTTTATAAGCCCGAAACGATTGAACTTTTTATTGGAAAGCAATATGAAACCAGCAGACGCGGGTTAGGTTGGGATAAACCGACTGCCAGCGACTGGGCGGGACCAACAACTATGTATGCATCTAATCAAACTTTTGGCCATACAGGTTTTACAGGAACCTGCATCTGGGTTGATCCTGCGTTTGATTTGGTCTTCATTTACTTATCAAATCGGGTGCATCCGGATATGACAAATAATAAACTTCTAAATGCAAACATTCGCCCCCGCATTCAAGAGGTGGTTTACAAAGCCATATTTAACTATTGTCAATATTAGTTTGGCCGATCGCTTGTATAAAAAAGCTTAGGAAAGAGGCTATTTTCAAGTAGTTTCCGAAACTAAACCGATCAAAAGAGGGTTTAAGATGAAGTGCCCTAAAATTGAGCATTAGTAAAAATTAACGTGTACTCATGAAAATTGGAATTGTTTGTTATCCAACCTTTGGGGGTAGTGGTGTGGTTGCCACAGAACTAGGAAAAGCTCTGGCCAAAGAAGGACACCAGGTGCATTTTATAACCTATAGTCAACCCAGTCGTTTGGATTTCCTTAACGAGAATCTTTTTTACCACGAAGTTGAATTTCGCTCCTACCCACTTTTTGAATATCCACCTTATGAATTAGCACTGGCCAGTAAAATGGTTAGCGTGGTGATGAACGAACAATTGGATTTATTGCATGTACATTATGCTATTCCACATGCATCGGCTGCCTATATGGCTAAGCAAATTCTATTCAAGACGCATGGCATATATATCCCCGTGGTTACAACACTTCATGGTACCGACATTACCCTGGTGGGAAAAGATCCTTCTTACGAACCGGTGGTAACCTTTAGTATTAACGAATCGGATGGTGTGACTTCTGTTTCCGAAGATCTTAAAAAAGAGACTTATCATTCATTTAAGATCACACGCGAAATCGAAGTAATCCCCAACTTTATCGACCTCGAAAAATTCAAGAAGCAAAAGAAAGATCATTTCAAAAAAGCAATCTGCCCGCATGGCGAATCATTAATCGTTCACACCTCCAACTTTCGTAAAGTAAAACGCGTGGGTGATGTGATGTCGGTATTCAATAATATCCATAAAGAAATTCCTTCTAAACTTTTAATGATTGGCGATGGCCCGGAGCGAAACGGTGCCGAAGCTATGGCCCGTGAAATGGGCATCAATGATGCTGTTCGTTTTTTAGGAAAGCAAGAAGCTGTTGAGGAGGTATTATCCGTAGCGGATCTTTTCCTGATCCCATCCGAAAAAGAAAGTTTTGGCCTAGCTGCGCTTGAAGCGATGGCTTGTGAGGTGCCCGTAATTTCAACTAATACAGGGGGCCTGCCTGAATTGATGGTTCAGGGAGTGACCGGATTTATGAGCAACATTGGCGATGTAGAAGAAATGACCCGTAACTCCTTATTTGTTTTGGATAAGAGTAATCTACCAAGATTTAAAGCAAGTGCCTTGGCCCGTGCAAAGGAATTTGATATCACCAACATCCTTCCGCTGTATGAGCGGTACTACGAAAAAATCTTGAAGAAAGCACGTGTCAATCGATCTGTAGAAACAACCAGTTAACGAGTGCCTTGCATTTAAAATGCTATAAAATCTTAAATTTGTCAAAAAAATTATTGCCATGAATGCCGAGGTTAAGCCCCAAAATAAGGGTACCAAGCAACTATTCAGCAACCCTATTTTAGAAAAACTTAGTCGCACGCATATTTCAATTCCGTTAATCATTTTTGCGTGCTATGCTGCCACCTTGCTCTATTGGAATATTGAAAACACCAGCCTTACCCCCCTTGTAACGGTGCTTCTATTTGTGGCCGGTTTTATCTCTTTTACCTGGGTAGAATATAATATGCACCGCTACGTATTTCACATGAAGGTGTATAATGAAGTTAGAGAAAAATTACAATATACCATCCACGGGGTTCATCATGAATTTCCAAAAGATAAAGATAGACTGGCTATGCCTCCGCTATTAAGCATTACGATTGCAACCATTCTGCTCTTACTTTTTAAATTAATAATGGGTGATTTTGTGTTCGCATTTTTACCAGGATTTCTGGTGGGCTATGCTTCATACCTATCCGTGCATTATATGGTACACGCGTTTGCTCCACCTAAAAATATCTTTAAAGCACTTTGGATAAACCATAGTGTGCATCATTATAAAGACGGTGAGGTTGTATTTGGTGTTTCCTCGCCATTGTGGGATTATATATACGGCACCATGGAGCCTAAGGCTGCTAAATAAGCTTATGAGTTCGAGCTTATAATGGGTGCTTTTTCAATTTTATTTGAATATGTGGGGCAAGTATAAGACGAGCAGGCTGCACAAAACAAACCAACCGCAATTATCAAAATAGTCGTTTTTTTCATTATCCTTTTAGTTATTTCCTTTGCGTAAACCATCTTACTAAGTTTAGTTCTCAAAACGAATGAACACATTACAAAGTTCGTAGATATAAAGTTATTTCGGCTTTATCTAAAAATCAATCGTATTTTGGAAACAGAAATCTGATTTTAATGGTTAGAGTAAATACCCTACAATTGAATCATGTCCGGTTATAGATTTTCTAAGTACACACCCCCGCCTGATAGCGAGAAAAGTGATTTTGAGCGATTGCTCAAAATTTTCATGCAACTTATTCTAATAACCTCTGGTAATGTTTCGGAAGCGCTGCAATGGCTAACCGAAGTTGATAAGCAATATAAGTTGACCAACGATCAGTATGGTATTGGTAACTTTATAGAAGATTTAAAGAAAAACGGTTACATCACAGACGATGGGCCCAATGGCGAATTCAAACTCAAAGCCAAAGGCGAACAAAATCTCAGACAATCTGCTTTAGAAGAAATTTTTGGAAAGCTGAAGAAAACAAAAACCGGAGAACATAAAACGAATCATAACGGGCGTGGTGATGAACCAACTACCGATAGGCGCGATTATGAATTTGGCGATACGCTGGAGCAGATTTCTATGACCGACTCGCTGCGAAACGCGCAGATCAATCATGGCCTTGAAAACTTCTTTATGACTGAAGAAGATTTGGAAGTCATAGAAAGTGAATTTAAGACGCAAACCTCCACGGTGTTAATGATTGATATCAGTCACTCTATGATTCTTTACGGAGAAGACCGAATAACTCCAGCCAAAAAAGTGGCTATGGCGCTTGCCGAACTAATCACAAAAAAATATCCAAAAGACACGCTGGACATTCTTGTCTTTGGCGATGATGCGTGGCAAATAGAAATAAAAGATCTTCCGTATCTACAAGTGGGACCTTATCACACCAACACCGTAGCGGGTCTGGAATTGGCTATGGATATTTTAAGAAGAAGAAAAAATACCAATAAGCAGATTTTTATGATCACCGATGGTAAACCAACTTGCATTAAGCAAGGAATTAAGTATTACAAGAATAGCTTTGGGCTGGATCATAAGATTCTAAATAAAACACTTGACCTGGCAACACAATTAAGAAAAATAAAAATACCAGTTACCACATTTATGATCGCGACCGATCCCTACTTAAAAGCTTTTGTTCGAGAATTTACCAAAGCCAACAACGGCCAGGCCTATTACAGCAGTTTACAAGGCTTGGGGAATATTGTGTTTGAAGACTTTAAGAAAAACAGAACTAAGAATTTATAAATAACGAAATGGATTACAAAAAAATAAGAATGCTGGCTCAACTTAAAGGTGCCGGTTACAAGTTTAAAACAATCAAAGAAGAGTTACGTGAAAACCTGATCGCTAAACTGTCGAAAAAAGAGAACGTCTTCGAAGGAATCTGGGGTTATGAAGAGACCGTAATACCGGAATTGGAGCGCGCTATTTTAGCGGGCCATGATATTAATCTTTTGGGATTAAGAGGCCAGGCAAAAACCCGCCTTGCTCGTTTAATGATTAACCTGCTGGATGAATATATTCCCGTTATAGAAGGATCCGAACTCAATGATGATCCGCTGCACCCTATTTCTCGTTACGGTAAGGACAAAATTCAGGAGTTAGGAGATGAAACGCCCGTTACCTGGCTTCATCGCAACGAGCGCTATTCCGAAAAATTAGCCACGCCCGATGTATCCATTGCTGATTTGATTGGAGATGTTGATCCGATAAAGGCAGCCTCATTAAAATTGCCGTATTCAGATGATCGCGTAATTCACTTCGGATTAATTCCGCGGTCGCACCGATGTCTTTTTGTAATTAACGAATTGCCCGACTTACAAGCGCGTATACAGGTGGCGTTATTCAACATTTTGCAGGAAGGGGACATACAGATTCGCGGTTTTAAAATAAGATTACCGTTAGACATTCAGTTTGTTTTTACGGCAAACCCCGAGGATTATACAAACCGGGGAAGTATTGTTACACCCCTGAAAGATCGCATCGATAGTCAGATCATTACGCACTATCCAAAATCGATGGATGTAAGTAAAAAGATAACCCAGCAGGAGGCATTCATCCGTCAGGAACAAACGAACAGAATCACTGTGCCTGAAATTGCCAAAGACCTGATCGAGCAAATTGCATTCGAGGCCCGAAAGAGTGAGTTTGTTGATGCAAAAAGTGGCGTATCGGCCCGCTTAACTATTTCGGCATACGAAAATTTATTGGCAACAGCAGAACGAAGGGCTCTCATCAATAATGAGAAAACTACCATTGTGCGCATTTCTGATTTTGGCGGAGTGGTGCCCTCTGTAACCGGTAAGGTGGAATTAGTGTATGAGGGCCAACAGGAAGGGCCCGGTATTGTAGCACATAATCTAGTCGGTAAAGCTATTCGTACACAGTTTGTAAATTATTTTCCTGATCCCGAAAAATTCAGGAAGCAAAAAGATAAAAGCCCGTATAAGAAAATAAGTAATTGGTTTGGTGATGGGAACACAACGGATTTACTAAATGATATGTCCAATGTGGACTATGAAAAATCACTTAAAGCAGTTCCCGGATTGCTTGACCTGGTCAATGACTTTCATAAAGGCTTAGATAACAACATGAAATTGTTTTTTATGGAGTTTGCCTTGCACGGTCTGGCTGAGTTTAGCTTAATAAGCAAACACAACCTTACTTCAGGTCTGCAGTTTAAGGATTTGCTAAGTAGTATGTTTAGCCTTCCTAAGGCGGAAGATGATGAATCGGATAGCGATGAAGCCTTCGGTAGCAGCAACCGTTGATGCATTAGCTCTTCGCGAGTTAAAAAAGCTAGTGACTGAGGGGGAAGGTCTTCAACTAGAGTTTAAACGAAAGGCAACCTATCCGGAAAAAATTGTTCGCGAACTAATTGCTTTTGCCAATACGGAAGGCGGAACTTTACTAATCGGTGTTGATGATGACAAAAGCATTCGAGGTGTTAAATATCCAGATGAAGAATCGCATGTTGTTCGAAATTCGTTAGGTCATTGCTGCAAGCCTGGCCTTACTTATCATGAAACGCTAATCTCCATTTCAGAAAATCGATACGTCATTAGATTTGACGTTCCCCCTAGTCCGAAACGACCTCATTATTTGACTTTGGATGGAGCGGCACGCACAACTTTTGTTCGGGTACTTGACAAGAGTATCAAAGCCAGTGTTGAGATGGAGGAGATCGTAAGAAGAAGTAAGAAAAACAGAGATACCCGTTTTGTATTTGCAGAGCACGAAAAGAAACTGTTGGAGTATTTGAGCCATCACCCATCCATATCGCTTGCTCACTTTCGTACATTTTCCGGTTTAAATCGTTTTCAGGCAAGCCGCAAACTCATTTTACTTGTACTGGCCAACGTTCTTAAAATTACCGCTTCCGAAAAAGGAGATTTATATTCAAGGGTTTAGCCTCGGGCAGTTGAATCTTAAGATCATTTACCATGAAAAGATTATTCAATGTCTTGCATTTTTTGATCTCCTTTCAGTAGATTTCGACTATAGATTTGATGGCGCGAAGACACGTTTCATACTTGCAGGGTTTCAACTACACCAATGTAAGGAACGTGTCTTCGCTTTTTTTTAAACTTACGCTATGAGCAAGAAAGACAAGGAGAGAAAAATTTTTGTACTGGATACTTCGGTAATCATCTACGAGCATAACAGCATTCTTAATTTCGCTGAACATGATATTGGAATACCCATAACAGTTCTCGAAGAGCTCGATAACTTCAAAAAAGGAAACGATACCAAAAATTTTGAAGCGCGGGAGTTTATCCGATTGATGGATAAGTTGGCTAAAGACCAAATGCTGCATCACTGGAATCCGATTAACGGAAAAGGTAAAGGCAACTTCCGGGTTCTGATGGATACCGGAGGAAATGGTTCTTTAGACGCAAACAAAGTTTTCAATGAAGACAAACCCGATCATCGGATTCTGAACTCGGCTTTGCTTCTTCAGAAAGAGGAAAAAGGCCGCAAAGTTATTCTGGTCTCGAAAGATGTAAACCTGAGATTAAAGGCCAAAGCGCTTGGACTTCAGGCCGAAGATTATACTACAGGCAAAATCCAAAACATCAGCTCGTTGCATACCGGTCGCACGGTTGTAGAAGAAGTAGATCCTTCAATCATCAACCTGATGTATGAAAAGGGATATTGTCCACCAGGCGAAGTGCTGGGCAAAGAAAAGCCGATGAAAAACCATTACTACATTTTAAAGAGTGGTAAAAAATCGGTGTTAGCGTTTTTCAACTCTGCCAATGGCATGGTAGAACAAGTGGAGAAAAGAAACGCGTATGGAATTAAGCCGCGCAATGCCGAGCAAGCCTTTGCCATTCATGCGGTGCTTAAGCCCGAGATCAAATTGGTTTCCATGCAAGGCGTAGCAGGTACCGGTAAAACATTAATTGCCCTGGCTGCTGCTCTCGAACAAAAACGAGAATACAAACAAATTTATTTAGCACGGCCCATTGTTCCGCTAAGTAATAAGGATATTGGTTATCTGCCAGGCGATATCAAATCAAAATTAAATCCCTACATGGAGCCCTTGTGGGATAATCTTAAGTTTATTCAGAATCAGTATAGCGAGTCGGACAAAGAGTTTTCAAAAATTACAGAAATGGTCACCAACGAAAAACTGGTGATCACACCCTTGGCCTACATTCGCGGAAGAAGCTTATCCAATATTTGCTTTATCGTAGATGAGGCTCAGAATTTAACACCTCACGAAGTGAAGACTATTATCACCCGTGCCGGTGAAAATACCAAAATCATTTTTACTGGTGACATTCATCAAATTGATACACCTTATCTCGATTCGCAAAGTAATGGTTTGTCGTACTTAATTGATCGCTTAAAAGATCATGAGCTTTACGCCCACGTTACACTCGAGAAAGGTGAACGATCAGAACTGGCTAATCTGGCTAACGAATTGTTATAAATAAATAGCCCTGATTCGCAATTTGCCAATCAGGGCTATTTATTGCTAAAAGTAAAATTATTTCCCCAGCGCTTTCAACATAGTCTCTCCTATTAATGCAGGAGATTCAACTACGTGAATACCACATTCGCGCATGATCTTCATTTTAGCGGCAGCCGTATCATCGGCTCCACCGATAATAGCACCCGCATGCCCCATCCTTCTACCTGGAGGGGCAGTTTGTCCTGCAATAAAACCAACAACCGGTTTCTTATTTCCATTCTCCTTTATCCAGCGCGCAGCTACGGGTTCGTAGTTACCCCCAATTTCACCAATCATTACTATAGCGTCTGTTTCTGAGTCATTCATTAACAACTCTACCGCATCTTTCGTGGGTGTACCTATGATTGGATCTCCTCCAATACCTATTGCTGTCGAAATGCCTAAACCAGCTTTTACGATCTGATCAGCCGCTTCGTATGTTAATGTTCCCGATTTCGAAACTATCCCAATACGTCCTTTCTTGAACACAAACCCCGGCATGATACCCACCTTGGCTTCCCCTGGTGTAATAACCCCCGGGCAGTTTGGGCCAACAAGCGTAACTCCTCTTTCCTTCACATACTTTTTAGCAATCATCATATCCTTTACGGGAATCCCCTCGGTAATGGCAACAATTACTTTGATGCCTCCTTCGGCAGCTTCCATAATTGAGTCAGCAGCAAAAGCCGGGGGTACAAATATGATGGATACATCGGCTCCCGTTTTTTCAACCGCTTCTTTCACAGTATTAAAAACAGGTCGGCCTAAGTGAATCTGTCCGCCTTTAGCGGGCGTAACGCCACCCACTACATTGGTTCCATATTCAATCATTTGGCCAGCATGGAAGGTTCCTTCCGTACCGGTGAATCCCTGAACAATAATGCGTGAGTTTTTATTAACTAAGACACTCATAAGAAATAGGTTAGCTCACAAAATTAGAACAATATAGTTGTTGACCAAACGTGATCGGAGACCCTCCAAAATAAAAAACCCCGTAGCGAGGCGGGGTTTCTCTTATCTATCTATCAATACTATTTATTCACCTTAAGTTTATTTCTCAATAGAAATTCTTCATAATAATCACTATAGGTGGCATCATCGGGTGCCAACTTCATGGCTTGTTCGTACGATGTAATCGCATCGATCAGTAACTTATTTTGTTCAAAGAAACCCGCCAAAACCAATTTATTAAGAGCGGATTCATCTTTAAGCTCTTTCATCACATCTGTGTAAGCAACATTTATTTTAGCCTGTTCGCCCGCAGAAAGTTTCTTTACCAAATACTTTTCATCGGATCGGGTGCCGGTTGTCTTGGATTGAATCTCAATCAGGATGGCTGTTTCGCCTGCAAACTTAGGATCATTGAGATCGATAGAAACCGTATTTTCAGGAGTCTCCACTTTTAGCAATACATCATCAAACATATTTAGAAAAGAAACTGTGTAAGGCCCTTTCTCTGTCTTATCCCAATTTACATAAACGATGTTGTTGAATACGCTCGCATATTGATTATTAGGTAAGTACACTTTTATTCCAAGACCTCTGTGAACCGCCCCGGTTGCACTCAATCTGTTTTTCTTTGCTTCCGCAGAATTACTACTGAGAATAAAATCCGTGTATTTATTTAATACACTGGTACTTCCACTTACCTGAGCGGCCAAGTCGGCTACTTTGTAGGTGCTCGCTTTCTTCACTTCAAGCGGTTTACCCGAGGAGTGAACCAATCCAATAGAAGCGTTCTCGGTTACTTTCAGTTCGTCTCCTAATTTTAAACTCGCTCCGGTTTTCACAGGTTGCCAGCTATCGCCTGTTTTTATTTCATTTGCGCCCTTATTTGCAAGTACCCGAAAAGTGTAATCCTGAGAATTAGCAAGGGTACTTACTGCGAAAAAGCCAACTAACAATAGAATTCTGCCTTTTTTCATGGTTTTATATTGATTTGCAATTCGAAAATACTAAAAAATCGTGCCAATTTAGACTCATTCGATTAATACATCTACTGGCTTCTTGGTAAGCCATTTGGTTATTTGATTCTGGAAGCCTTTATAAATATCATAGCATGGGCCTACCAAAGCGGATGCAGCCAAAGTTAGAGATAAATCGAGTTTAAATTCAAAAGATGCAAAGCCGAAAACCATTAATCCAGACACCGTTAACAACAAAAGAATTTGAATCAAAACTGAGAGTGCATCAAACCAATGTGCCAAATGCTCATCAATAATGATGAATAGAGCAACCGTCAAAAAGCAAACAATGAATGCTATCGTATATTTCTGCCATTCTGCCAATTCGTTTACATAATCTTCATTAAGAATCATGGCCACTATATTAGCGTGAACCACTACACCGAACATATCTGGGTTGGCCCTGCCCGCAACTTTCTTGTTAAGTGGGGTAAAATATTTATCATTCCATGAAGGATCCCCAAAGTAAGACCCCAAGAATCCAACGATCACAATACTGTTGTTAAATAATTCAGGCAAGACCTCTCCATTCAAAATCTGATCGACATCAACAGCATAGAACATTAGCGGATAGCGGGTTGTAGAAGTTTCCTTTTCGCGAACCGATTTGAGTCTTATATCCTGAATTTCCACATTACCCCGGTAATTAATAATCTCTTCCTCCTTTTGTCGGGCCAAAAAACGCTTTGTCTTTTCAGGATCAAACATCATACACATTTGAACAGCAAAAGCATACTGCTCATCATTGTTTACTGTGTACTTAGGAACAAAGGCGCGGCATTGTTTTACGTCATCCTGGTAAACCGCAGGAGGATCTGTTAATAGGTTAGCATACCCATGTTTGGCATACATGCTAAAGTTTAGATCTGAGTATTCAATGGAATCATAAACATCAATTAAATTACTATCTTCAGAGGTCTTTGTCTTTTGAAGTAATTTCGAGACTAACACAACATTACCTGCCTCTTTAATGGCATCAGAAAGTAGCAGGTTGCCTAGCGTATCAAGTAACTGTGGACAATTCACAGAATCCCTTAATCGACCCTCGCAATTAAAATAGCTATCTATACCAATTACCTTAGGTTTAAACTGGCTTATGATATGAATCTGTTGTGCAACTTCTCGCCTGCTAAGCATCCCTAAGTTCACCACAACAATTCGTTGATCAACCGTTGGATCGCGCCTAAGATTAGAAAACGCATAATCTGTCAATTCAAAATCAGTAAGCGCCTGCGAAACTGGATCAAACGCATTAAAAAATTTAAAATCGGTGATCTTACTAACCCCCCACATCATGAAGAACACAAACACGGTTATGGCAAGACTTTTAATAGAGAGTTTCTTCATAGCACGTTAAGTTCAGAATAAATTTAGAAATTTAGACCATCAATCAATAATGGAACATAAAAACAATCTCCCGAATCGGCTTGATTTCTCATTCTATGCGGAAGAAATACCACGTGGAAATAGAGTAGTGCTTGCACAAGCCATTACGCTGGCCGAAAGCACACGCGCTGAAGATATTACTCTAGCCAATCAATTGATTGAACAACTGCTTCCCCTTACGGGAAACTCCATTCGTATCGGAATAACCGGTGTGCCTGGCGTTGGTAAGAGCACTTTTATTGAAGCCTTTGGCAAATACCTCACCTCCTTGAATCATAAAATCGCAGTGCTCGCGGTTGATCCTACCAGTATAAAAACAAAAGGAAGTATTTTGGGTGATAAAACCCGCATGGAGGAACTCGCCAGAGATGAGAATGCATTTATAAGACCCACAGCCACCAGCAATGCCTTGGGCGGTGTAACCGACCGAACGCGGGAAGCTATTTTATTATGTGAAGCGGCTGGCTTCGATATTATCATTATCGAAACAGTGGGCGTAGGTCAATCGGAAACATCGGTAAGAAACCTGGTAGATTTCTTTTTGTTATTAATGTTAGCCGGTGCGGGTGATGAGCTGCAGGGAATTAAAAAAGGAATTATGGAAATGGCTGATGCGGTTGTCATTACCAAAGCCGATGGTGAAAATCTTAAACAAACCAATCAGGCGAAAGCCGATGTTCAGCATGCCTTACATATTTTCTCGGATTCAGACTCGGGGTGGAAACCAAAGGTGATCACCGCCTCTGCCCAGGAGAAAAAAGGGATAAACGAAACCTGGAGCATTATACAAGAATATGTTACCGCCACACAAGACAGTAATTTCTTTAGTGAAAACAGAACCCAACAAAATCTGGTTTGGTTTCACGAACGGATGCAACAACTTTTAAAACAACATATTTCGCAATCCGAAGAGATGAACACGCAAATCAAAATTTTAGAAAAAGCTATTATCAATAAAAAAATACTTCCCTCCCGGGCCGCTCAGGAAGTCATAAGTCTGTTTTTTAAGGTTTAGCCCGCTGTTTCGAATTCCCGTAAGGGCAATGGCGGCAATTGTTCTTGCAACAGAAGCCCCGCTTTAGATGATACTGTTTAGTAAAAACCATCAGTCCATCCTCAAAATAATAATCGCCTTCTTTTTGCTTATCGTTTTTGGATTTATTATTCATGGGGCAGCTCATTCATAATTTTATTTTCACACCACCCTGCATATTGATACCCATTGTGCTATATCCATACACCTCCTCATAATTCTGGTTTAGCAAATTTTTTCCTTGAAGGAAAAGTGTTAAAGAGGGTTTTGGTAAAGAATATTCCACGTATACATCCAATAACACATAAGAAGTCAAAGTAACCTGCTGCGAGGTAAAGGTTGATTCGTCAAAATACAAATCCTCTCGCTTCCCAAAGCTCTGTAAATTCAAACTGCTGTACCATTTTTGGTTTAGACGATAGCCGGCATTCAATCCGAAAGAATTTTTAGGTCTCCGAATCAGATTATTAAAGGTTGTGTCCTTGTTATTTGTTGTGGTTGTTACATCGCCAGTAACATACGCATAGAAAGCCTTGAGGGTAAGTTTAGGTGTAGGGGTTACTGTTAACTCCCATTCCACGCCTCGATCATTCTGTTCATTTAAATTTACATTGGTTGGATAGGCATAGACAATCACATCTTCAATTCTTCGCGCAAAGAATACCATTCGGCCTTCTATTTTTTTGCTTTGTGAAACCCACTGAACTCCTGCTTCTGCGTTTTGACTGCGTTCAGGTTTTAAGTCTGGATTGGCTCCATATTGTCCATAAAGTTGGTAAAGGGTTGGCGCCTTAAAGCCAGTAGAAATATTAACAAATGCTTTCAATCCATTTTGCCAACGATAGGACGGATTAAAACTGAATGTAAAGTTTTGGCCAAATTGGGTATGATGGTTGTACCGTCCACCCAATTCAACAGAAAAATTTTTTGTGTTCATGAACACCGATACATAGGGACTTGCAAGAAGTGCCGAAGGATTTTTTTCAACGGAAGTCGTATCCAGCATTTTTAAATCCTGGACCGTTACTCCGCCCAAAAGTTGAAGTTGCTTGGTGAGCTCATAATTCATAAATACTTCCGCATGATTAAACTTTCCCGTGTAAGTACTTTTTCCATAGGTTCCATCAAATACCCGATCGCTTTGGTTATAGGCGTATTGCATATTCAACGATCCTTTTTTCAGCGAATAATTAGCTTGTGCCCCTGTGTTTAAAAGTGTTGCTTCATATTTGTTGAGAATATCATCAGCGAAAGGGCCGCCATCATATTTACCATCAAACTTTGTAAATCGTACAAAAGGTTTGAAGGCTAGTCGGTCCGTTGGTTTAAATCCCAAATTTGCATGAAGCGATTCCTGTCTTGCGTCATCTTTATCAAAATCACCTCCAACCTTCTCTTTCGCCTCACTAATGCCATCTGTGCTAAAGGATGTATAGCCCGCGTTATAGTCGAAGTGTTTTGTTTTACCGCTAACTACCGCGGTGCCGTTCCACGAATTGTATGATCCATAACTCAGGCTACCCAAAAATTCTACGGGCTTACTCCCGTCTCTTTTAGTAATAATATTAATTACACCCGCTACAGCATCGCTTCCATATAAAGTGGATTGGCTTCCTTTTAAAATTTCGATACGCTCTACCTGATCCAGCGAAAGCAAACGCAAATCATACGCTCCACCAGAAACACCCGAAGGATCGTTTACCGGCACACCATCAATTAATATGAGGGTGTATTCGTTCTTAGCTCCGCGCAGGTAAACCGATTTATCCTTTCCAGGATTGCTGTTGGCACCGTTAATTACCAGACCTACCTGTTCATTGAGCAATTGCGCAAGATCTTTGCCCTGACTTCGCATAATCATCTCTTCATCGATTACCGTAAGCACTTTGCCGGTTTCACTCTGATTTTTAGGAAATTTAGTAGCTGTAATTACTACTTCCTTGAGTTGACGCAAACTCAAAGAGTCTTGCTGGGCTCTTGTTGGATTTGGTGCCAGCCACCAAAGGACGATTAAAGTTATCGCCCAGACTCTTTTCTCTTTTTTCATTTTGAAAAAGTTTAAGGTCTTGAAAAAAGAGTAAAAGGCTGCTTATGAATAGTGGATGTTGAATGCGCATCCACTGAATCACAGTTGCTTTTTACCCGAAGCACTGAATTAAAGTTGTATGGTGGCAGGTCTCCTGGCTCTTCTGATTTTACTCGCCTTCTCATCCGCCAGCTGGCGGACAATGGACTTTGAATAAAATTTATCTCGCTTTGCGCGAAATCAGAACTACAGTTGCGGGAACAGCCCCCGAGTTTAACGGGGTTCCCTTTTAACCCCGACATCAAATCGAGGACCATCAATACAGCCGCAAACATAATTAATTAATTTATTAATCTTGCATTATGATCTCATACCAAATTATAATTCGTTTCAATTCAATCGTAACTCTGTTCGCGCTGTTCCTTGTCTCCTGCGGACAACAAAAGAAATCTGATACAGTCAGTTTGCCTACCCAATTAAAGTACGCTACTGGATTTTCCGTGCGTGCCGAAGGTAATTCAAAACATGTAATTATTAACCTTCCGTACCCAGGTGCCGAGGAGGCCTATCACTATTTGCTTGTTCCACAGGGTGAAGAAGTCCCCGCTCACGACAACCAAACGCAGGTGGTTTATACGCCAATAAAAAAAATTGTCTGTACCTCCACTACACACATTCCTTTGCTGGATTATATAAACGAAACTGAAGCTTTGATCGGATTTCCGACAACTGATTATATCAGTTCCGAAAAAATGAGGCATCGCGTGGACCAAGGACAGGTAACTGATTTGGGTATTGATAAAGGAATGAATTTGGAAATATTGTATTCCCTCAAACCTGATCTGGTCATGAGTTATTCGATGACAAGCGATTTGGGTCAACTTAAAAAGATAAAAGAATTGAACATACCTGTAGTAATTAATGCAGAGTATTTAGAGAAGCATCCGCTCGGGCGTGCCGAATGGATCAAGTTTATGGCGCTTTTTTTTAATAAAGAAAAAGAAGCCGACTCCGTGTTCAACGAAATTGAAACCGATTATAATAGAACGAAGCAGTTAGTTGAAAATGTTCCAACTCAACCAACTGTGCTGAGTGGCATTGTTTATGGTGAGGCGTGGTTTATGCCAGCCGGCAAAAATTATGCGGCTCATTTACTTCAAGATGCCGGAACGGATTATCTATGGAAAGATACGGAGACAAGTGGTTTTCTGGAATTAAGTTTTGAGTCTGTATTTGAAAAAGCGAAGGATGCAGATTTATGGATTGGTGTTGGCTCTTTTAACTCCCTGAATGAAATTAAAGCCGCTGATTCCCGATATTCATTATTTAAACCTTTTCAGGATAAGCAAGTGTTTACCTACAACGCACGAACAGGCGCGAAAGGTGGCAGCGAGTTTTTGGAGCTGGGTTATCTAAGACCCGATTTAATTTTGAAAGACCTGGTTAAGATTGCGCATCCAGAACTTTTGCCGGATCACGAATTATTTTTTCATAGAAGGTTAGAATAAGGAGGTGAAAATGTCCTACATCTAGGAGATGTAAGGACACCTTACAATTTTCAATTTGCCATTCTATACTCCTGTGGAGACATCCCTACTCGCTGCTTAAATAAACGCGTAAAGTGCTGTGGATATTTATAACCCATCTCGTAGGCAATTTCACTTATCGACTTACTTCCGTCAAAGATTCTTTCTTTGGCTAGGTCAATCACCTTAGCTTGAATATATTCTAATGCGGATTTACCAATTTCCTTTTTTACCAAGTCACCAAAATAATTAGCCGACAAGTTTAATTGTTCAGCACAAAAAGCTACGGTTGGTAAACCAATAGTTTTAGGTTGATCTGTTTCAAAATATTTTTTAAGCAGACTTTCAAATTTTGTCAAAACATCCTTGTTAAGAGATTCACGCGTAATGAACTGTCGATCATAGAATCGAATACAATAGTTAAAGAAAAGCTCAATATTACTTACGATTAGCGTTTTGCTATGCTTATCAACACCACGCTCAAGTTCTTCATTTATTTTACGGAAGCACTCCAATACAATCTGTTTTTCTCGTTCTGAGATGTGTAATGCCTCCTTCGAATCGTAAGAGAAAAATCCATATTCATCCATCTTTCGGCCGAGCGATGTTCCTTTGATGAAATCAGGATGAAATACCAATGCCCACCCTGTGGGTTGCACCAACCTCTCTTCGGATAAGTCAAAACCAAAAACCTGTCCGGGAGCAATGAATAGAAGGGTCTCTTCTTGATAGTCATATGTATTTCTTCCATATTGAAAATCCTCACACTTAAGATCCTTTAAAAAGATTACATAGATTTCAGATAGTTGCCGATAAGCTCGAATCGGTGAGGATTTCGATTGATCTAATACACTCACCAAAGGATGCAGCGTCTCCTGTCCTCTGCGTGAATTGAAATGCGTTACGCTTATTAGCTTTTCGATTTTATCCATGATTTTCGATTGCTATTCAAAGATAGTTTAAAAAAACAGGCTGATTTATTAGTCATCCTCCAATCAGTAATAATGGTATGAGATTCAGTAAATCGGGTAAACCAGCTCCAAATAAATCAGGGGACATTTGTGTATTAATAATTGAACATCAAATGAGAGCTACGATTCGGGTCAAGGTAATATCAATAACGGTTTTGATGATCAGTCTGATTTCCATCCAACATCAGGACGGTTTTGCCCAAACTCGCGATAGTACTCTATTTTTTAAAAGCGCACTCAGCGTCACCCAAAATGGATTTTCATTTATTCCATCCTTTTCGCTGGGTAAACCTGCGATCATTTTTGAACCTGCGGTTGGCAATAAGCGACTGAGCTTCGAACCTCAGTTCCGGTTTGCACTTGAAGGAAAGCCTTGGTCATTTATTTTTGTGTATAAGTATAAGTTGATTAACAGAAGTAAGTTCTACCTGCAAATCGGGGGACATATTCCAGCGATAATTTTTAGTACACAAACGGTTCAGAAAAATGGTGTGACTCAGGATGTAATAGTATCGCAGCGATTTTTGGCTGCCGAATTGATTCCAAATTATACATTGTCGGAAAACGTAAGCATCGGGATGTATCTTTTGCGTGGTCATGGTTTTGATGAAGGTGGAATACGGGATTCTTACTATGCCGGATTGCGCAGCACGATCACCAATATCAACCTGACGAAACGAATATTCTTCAAGATAAACCCACAGGTATATTACTTAAAAACAGATGACAATGATGGAACCTATTTCACAAACACACTGACACTGGCCATACGCAATTTTCCGCTCTCTATTACAAATATTATTAACAAGGCCATTCAGACCGACATTCCAGGAAAGGACTTTGATTGGAATGTAAGTCTGGTCTATTCGTTCGATAAAAAATATGTTCGGCACTAATCATAAAAATTTATGAAAAAGAAATTAAGTATCTTAAAGCATGGAAGTATTCTACTGATAGTATTATCTCTTGGGGCTTGCAACAAAAGGGAGAATAACGATTCAATCTTCCCGAAAGGTGAGCTGGCACCTTCTGAGAATTTTACCGGCAATGCATGGAATAATCCTTTTGTCGCGAACGATACAGTTTACAATATAGTGGCAGGTAAAGTCTATTTCGAACCGGGCGCAAGAACTAACTGGCATTCGCATCCGAGTGGTCAACTATTGCTGATCATAGATGGTGAAGGGTTCCATCAAATTAAAGGCGAACCAAAACAAGCACTCAAAAAAGGTGACGTAGTAAAATGTTCGCCAAATGTTATGCATTGGCATGGCGCGAGCGCAGCAACAGGGATGTCACACATCTATATTGTTCCCAATACGGAGAAAGGTATTGTAAACTGGATGGAGCAGGTTTCCAATCAAGAGTACGAATCCAATTATTAAAATGGTATGAATAGGAAACTAATAAAAATAGTCCTTACACTGATGCTCACCCAATTCACATTACAAGTTGCTATTGCACAAGAGAAAGGGCAAATGGTGCGCTTGGCGAAACTCGTTATTGATTCTGCACAGTTAAAAAACTATAATGCCTACCTGAAGGAGGAAATTGAAACCTCGTTACGCGTAGAGCCGGGCGTTCTGACTTTGTATGCTGTTTCTGAAAAGGAAAAACCAACTCACATTACTATTCTGGAAATCTATAAAAACGTTGATGCATACAAAGCCCACATTCAAACCCCTCATTTCATCAAATACAAAAACGGCACATTGGAAATGGTGAAATCACTCGAACTAGTTGAGACGGTTCCCATGTTACCCGAATTGAATATAAATCAAAAAAAGAAGCACCGAAAAGATTAAATACTCAAACCCCATTCGATATGAAAAAACTACTCACCATAACAAATTTCATTCTATTGTTGATTATAACTAACACTATCTGCTTTGCACAAGTATCAAACGATCAATCGCGTCAGAAAAACATTGATGCTGATAACATCTTATTGAGCGTATTTGAAACCGGAGACGTTTCGAAACTTGATGCCATCATTGCCCGTGATTTCATTAACCATGCAGGTGCAGACAAGATTGGATTAGATAGTCTCAAAACTATGGTAAAAGGATTTCATGCTCGCATGAAGAACGTGAAGGTGGAAGTGGTGCGACAATTGGCCGATGATGAATATGTGGCGGATTGGGTTCGATTTATCGGTGAGAATAATATGGTGATCGAAGGGATTGAGATGACCCGCTATTCTAATGGTAAAGCTAAGGAGCATTGGTTTTTTCCGGGAGGGCAGCCCAGAAGAAACTAGATTGGATGATTAAGAATTTAAGATGTATTATAAAACCATTACGACTATGAAAACAAAAATATGGATACCCGTGTCAATTGTAATTCTGATTTCAATTACACAGGCTTGCGCTCAAACGGACGGTTCGCAAATAAAAAATACTGAGAAGAAATTTCAAGCAAAGGCACCGCAAACACAGCCGTTTGGTAAAGAAGCTTTTGCTCCATCCAAAACCACAACATTAAGATGGTTAGGTATGGCCGGTTTTCTAATTAACAGTCGCGGCACAACGATGATGGTTGATCCACTGTTGGAAGGTTACGACATGCCTTTGCTCATGGATTTTCCTATCAAACCAAAAGACGTTCCGCATCTCGATGCTGTTTTTGCAACACATAGTGATAACGATCATTACAGCGTTGAGACATTTCGCGATATGGCATCCGTCACAAAAGAATTCCACTCCACCATTTATGTAGATTCTTTAATGAAGAACGAAGGCCTCCACTCTTTCGGTCATTATATCGGAGAGACGTTTCATGTTGGAAATGTATCTGTGAAGTTAACGCTTGCCGATCATGCATGGCAAAATAATTTCCCTAAACCCGGTCAACGTTATTATGAGCCGGGTGATGCTTGTGGCTTCTGGTTCGACACACCCGATGGTTCTATCTGGGCACCAGGCGACTCAAGATTTATGCAAGAACAATTACATATGCCTACACCAGATGCTATACTGTTTGATTACTCAGAGGATGCTGCCTTTCATTCAGGTTTGGAAGGAGCAATCAAGATTGCCAATGCCTATCCCAATACACCATTAATTCTTGGTCATTGGGGTTTTGTAGATGCACCTGACTTTATTCCGTTCAATGGCGATCCCGAGAAGTTAAGGAAGGGCGTGATAAACCCAGAGCGCATTATTGTACTTGCACCTGGGCAACCTTACACGCTTACTAAATTAAAAAAAACTTCAAAGAAGTAGATGATAAAGCTTGTGATTGCGTTGCTTGAAGAGCATATGAGATGATTATATTTTGATTACGATCAGGTCGGAATAGATTAGCGGAAGGTCGAAGACCTGCGCTAATCTAAACTAATTCTTCCTAAGTCCAATTCCCGCAATCAGCCCCCGCTTAGTTATTTCAAGTGTTGTAAACGCGGTTGAATCCGGTAATCCGTTTTTAATCAAACGCCAATTTGTTCCCCAATTATCAGAGGTGTAGACACCGTACCATTGGGCTGCGTAAAGTTTATTGGCAAATCGTTTTACTTCAAATGTGTATAGGTTCTTTGCTCCAAGTCCAGCGTTTGCATTCTCCCAGGTCAACCCTTCATTCTCTGATCTTCTAAGTCCATCACCTAAGGTCATGGCATAAGTTCTTTGTCCATCCGTTGAAATGTCGTGCAGGGTATGAGGTTCATAAACATATCTCCAATTTTTACCCTCATCACTTGTGGAAACAGCTCCATTCATCAAGGCACCATAAATCTCCTCGTTTTTCCCTGCAAACCCATTAACCTGAACACCTTTCCATATATGCGCCCAGGTACTGCCATTGTCCAAGGATTTATAAATACCATTGTCGGCACCAGCAAACAAAATGTTATCCTTTGCATAAAGGCATCTGATAGCGGAATTGATTTGATTGATAGGAAAATCCCAGTTCTTCCCATTATCTCTTGAGATCATGACGCCATGCCTTAAAGTTCCAATAATCAATAAATTGTTAATGGCCGAAATCGCATTGATGTCAATTCCATCAGGTAGATTTTCATCTATGCGCTTCCATTCCTCCTGATCTCCCTTAATAAAATAAATTCCGTTGTGATCAGTCGATGCAAAAATTCTGTTGTCAATAACCAGAAAAGAACTAACAGTGGCATCTCCAGTAATCCCATTGTCGAAGGGCAACCAATTAATTCCGCCATCTATAGAATGATAAACAACATGAATATCTTTTTGTTTGTTTATCAATTCAACCGGTTCGGACGAAGGCACTACTGTGGACATTTGTTCGTCCCGGTTACTTCCCTTCTTCTCACAAGAAAGAAGCGTCAATAAAAAGAGTACGGCTATAGTAAATATTTTCATGGTATGGTGGACAACGTGAAGATACGAAACACACCTGATTACATCGCTTTTATCAAATGAAAGAGGTGTCCTCCATCATGTGGACACCTCTTTCATTACCCAATTAATCACCTTACATCGCCTTTCTCAAATATACATTCCCGTATTTAGATTCAAAGCTATAGTGCGGGCCTGTTCCTGGTTTTGCTGAAACCACGGTGTGAAAATCTTTAAACTCTGTTCCCGTAAACTTCAAATCGAGGTTTGAATAAATTTGGCCATAGCTGGTTTCTGCTGTTAACTGTCCGGTTGTTCTTTCTTGCACTGAAACATCCACACCTCCATAAGTCGCTTCAACGGTTAGCGGTCCAGAAAAATTTCTCACTTCGGCAACTCCATAAACACATTCCAATTTGGTTTCCATATTTCTGGGAACTTTCACTTCCAACAAGATGTCCATATCAACGCCCCACGATTGGACATTGAAGTCGCGGCCATTCTCTTCGCAATACTTTTTATAATCTTCTTTGGATTTGAAAACCATCTTTTCTCCTCCGCGATGAACGGTAATGCGTTGTGGTAAACTTTTCACGTTTCGAATCTTATTTTCAATGTACAGGGTGTTGCCCGATTTTGATTGTAAGAGTTCAAAGGCGTCATCCGATTCTCCTCCGTTGATACTCACCGATCCGGTAATTGAAATCTCATTTTTGTCCCATGTACTTATTTTAATCAGTTCGGGGTAGTCAAACCGAAGGGAAATATTTTCTCCCGCAGCTACCGGATACGTTTCATTTACCGGAGTCTGAGCAACGAGCACTCCGGTAAATAAAGTGATGAGAATACTTATGAGCCCTTTCATTTTTTGCGAAGGTAAATTTTGCTGTAGTCGGAACGGAAGTCCACATTCATACCCCCGCCATTAATCTTGCCTTGTACCCGATCATTGTACCGAACGAAGTCTCCTTGCTTTTCAACATCGATCTTAATTTCGGGTGCAACCAGAATCTCGCCATAGGAAGTACTCATCTTTATGTTTGCTTTAATGGCCACCGGCATGGTTACATCTACATATCCATAAACAGATACTATCGAAATTGGACCTTTAACATTAGTACTTAAGTCAGCCTCCACATGCCCGTACACCGTTTTGATCGTTAACGGACCGGTCACATTTTCCAACTCAATGCTGTTGTAATTGGCCGACACTTCAATTTCGTTCTCCATGTTTTTGAATACCGCGGTGCCTCCATATTGCGATTCGTGTGAGAAGGAAACAATAACGCCTTTAGGAACTAAAATCTTTACATCGGGAGAATTCATTTTTTTCAATTGACCTACTTCCACCACATCTCCTTTTTGAGTTACGTTAATTCCAAGACCCGTATTGTCTTCCAGGCCTGAGCCGTTGATGGCTCGTAGTCCTTCAGCCCGCTCATCCTTCCCTTCACGATGGTCGCGGGATGAAAAAATTATTTCATTTCCATTGTGCCCCTCAACCGTTACCCGGCCGATATTCAACTCCAATCTTCCCGAGCTTTTAGCTACCTTAAATTCCTGCGCCTGCATGGTGCTTATCACGAACAAAGCCAGGCCTAATACTAATAACTGTTTCATTTTTTTATAATTTAATTCGTTTTAACTCTTATCTATGTCTACGCTACCGTCTTAAAATTGAATCTCTCTGCAGTGAGATTTTACTTTAGGAAAGTTTTAGTATTCCTGAATAGGCTTCATCTTTTACCGCCTTCATGGTAGAAGCATCTTTTGTCATTTTCTCTAATTGATTAATCACACCCGTCTCTTTCATCTTAACCAGCAACTGAATCAAGGCTATCTGCACTACGGGGTCCTTTTGCTGGGACAAGGATTGAACCAGACTCGCCCGAACTAGTTTTTCGCTGGTGAACTTACTCAACGCTTCTAAAGCTGCTAACCGTACATTTGTATTAGCATCTTCATTCATAGTCTTAACCAAAATGGTTACTATCTCATCATCGGGTTGCTCAATCTCGTAGGCAACCGAAACACCCATCATTCTCTGGCTAGCCGATTGTTGATTCTCAATCATGGCCACCATCATGCTTCTAGTGTCTTCCACTTGTTTCTTTAATTCGGCTAATTCTCTTTCCCGTTCCTGGTTTTTAATAACCCAATAACCAATCCCCACACTAATCATTACAAACACAAAGCCTGCTGCAATCCGATAAACCAACGGTGATATAAAAAGGGGTCTGACTTTATTAGATTGAGCAGCTAACTCCTGCTTCAAAGCCTTTTCAAATTCTGCTTTCAATTTGCCTGAAGGTTCCAACGCGGATACTGAATCCATTGCCTGCATTACCTCAAGAAGCTCCTTGTAGAGTTTATGCACATGGGTACTTTCTTCCAAAGCCCGTACAACCTCCATGCGCTCTTCATCACCGCTTTTTCCATCGATGTAGTCAATAAGTCTACTTTCCCATTTTTTCTCATCCATCGCTTTAAGAATTTTCGAGTTCAAAATAATTTTCACGTAACTGCCCGATTGCCCGATGCACTTTTACTTTTACATTGGAAACGGTCATATCCAAAAAGTGGGCTACCTCTTCATACTTCAGATGTTGGAAGCGGGTTAACACCAACAACTCGCGGTAGTCGTCCGGCAACTTTGCCAAAGCCTGAATCAACCGCTTTTCTATCTCCTCCTGCTCCAGTGCATCCATTACTTCGGGTAATCGGTCCGATAATTTTTCTATCTCCATTCGTACAGGCATGCGTTGCTTCTGGTACTGATAATGATCAGCAAAAGCATTGCGGGCCATTTGGTATATCCACGACTGGAATTTCATTTCCGGTTTATAGGTATGGCGGTACTTGAGCAATCGCAGAAAGACATTTTGAGTAAGGTCTTCTGCAATCTGGGTGTCAGCCGACATACGAGCCAAAAAGTTAAAAATCCGTTTGTGGTATCTGTCAAAGAGTATCGAAACCTGTTGAAGATTGCCGTCCTTAACGGTCTCCATGATATGTTCATCGCTCATCAGGTCTATACTTTTTATCAGATTTATAGTGGTTACAGGCTCGGAGGTAAAAGGTTACAAAAGAAAGTCAAATTCTCTGAATAATCCGGAAAGCCACGGGCATCTATTTTTAGAAATAACTGATTTTCATAGGGAAAAATGCGATTTTTTGACAGACCATTAACTATCAGGATAATCTAGCGAAGCATATCTTCGCCCATTAAAAATTTAAGAAAAGGAGAGATTTCCCTATGAAAACAGACTGGTATGTAACAAAGAAGCACCTTGCTTATCACCCTCGTCTATAATTTTTTCTAAAATCCGATGGCTAAGAACACCCCAACTTATAGATTTACTTCAACCTTTGCTTGATGTGCATAACATCACTTTTCATAGGGGAAAATTACCAAGTATGCGTTATAGTAGTATATTCGCACCTGAATTGTTACACTTTTTAAAACTAACAATCTATAACAATCACTAAAACCACAATTAAACGCTATGGCAAAAAAAGCAAAAAAGGCGGCTAAGAAAGTCGCTAAGAAAGCGCCTAAAAAGGCAGCTAAGAAAGTAGCTAAGAAAGCTGCTAAGAAAGTAGTTAAGAAGGCTGCTAAGAAAAAGTCTGCAAGAAAACCTAACGCAGCTTTTATGGCTCCGCTCACACCGAGCGCAGCGTTAGCTGATGTAATTGGTAGCAAGCCAGTACCCAGAACACAAATGATTAAAAAAATCTGGGAGTACATCAAAAAGAATAACCTTCAGGACAAGAAGAACAGAAGGATGATTAATGCTGATGCTAAACTAAAAGTATTGTTTGCTGGCAAGACTCAAATTTCAATGTTTGATCTTGCTGTTATTGTAAACAAGAATATTGTAAAATAAGCTTGCTTCATTTTCAAGAATAAAAAGCCCCACACTCGTGGGGCTTTTTATTTAAAAGACCCGCTGCGCAACCTCTCTCTTGAGAATCTGTCTTTTCACTCCAAACTAAATCCGATCATTTTTGTCACCTTTTTAAAAATCATCAGTATTACCTATCAAACCCAGTGGCTATGTTTAAAAATTACTTTGTGGTAACCGTAAGAAATCTCCTTCGGAATGGCTTCTACTCTTTTATAAACATTACAGGCCTGGCTATAGGCATTACCTGTAGTATCCTGATTCTTCTGTGGGTAGCTGACGAAACCTCCTATGACTCGTTTCACCCCAAGGCAAACAGATTGTATCAGGTGTGGGTAAACGCCACCTTCAATGGAAAGATAAACTCTTGGACTTCGGTACCCCTGCCAACTTACGAAGCCTTTAAGACAGCCGATAGCAATATTAAGAATGCGCTGGTTACAGATTGGGGTGGTGATCATCTGATTACCGTTGGTGAAAACAGGCTCATTAAAAAAGGATACTATGCCAGTGAGGAGTTTCTGGAAATGTTTGAGTTCCCGCTCATAACAGGGTTAGCAACACAAGTAATGGATGACCCCCGATCGATTGTTATTACGGAGTCAACCGCGAAGGCATTATTCGGCACCGATGATCCTATCAACCAGATAATTCGTGTTGACAATGAACATGACTTAAAGGTCACCGGTATATTGAAAGACATCCCCAGTAATTCATCGTTTGAATTCGACTTTCTTATGCCCTGGAAATTTCGGGAACAATCCAGCGAATGGGTAAGAGAAAATACTACCAACTGGGGCAATTATTCTTTTCAGGTATTTGTAGAACTGAATGATCCATCCAATAAATCGGCTGTTGAAAATAGCGTACGAAACATGTTACAAGAGCATGGCGAAACGGAAACCAAGCCTGAATATTTTATCTATCCACTATCGCGATGGAGGCTACATGGATCCTTCGAAAACGGAATTGAAACCGGTGGTATGAATGACTATGTGCAGATGTTTACCATTATTGCCATTTTCATCATTGTAATTGCCTGCATCAACTTTATGAATCTGGCCACGGCCCGGTCAGAACGAAGAGCCCGTGAAGTGGGTATCCGCAAAAGCGTAGGCTCAAGAAAACACGACCTGATCTTTCAGTTTATTGGTGAGTCTACTTTTATTTCGCTGATCGCCTTCTCCCTGGCTGTTTTGATGGCTCAACTTCTTTTACCCTTTTATAATGATCTGGTTCAGAAGAAACTTTTTATTGATTATGCCGCGAGTCAGTTTTGGATTTACTCGATTGGTATGATTCTTTTAACCGGTATAATTTCCGGAAGCTATCCCGCCTTCTATCTATCCTCTTTTCAGCCAGCCAAAGTTTTGAAGGGCAAACCTACAATCGGCAAAGGGGCCAGTACGCCACGCAAAGTGTTGGTGACGATTCAATTTGGATTTTCGATTTTATTAATCATCGGCACCATTGTTATCTACCAACAAATTCAATTGGTTAAAGGGCGGCAATTAGGGTATGATCAGCAAAATCTAATGGCCATCAATTACACCAAAGAAATAGAAAAGAATTATCGTCCCATTAAACTCGAACTAATGGGGACAGGTGTTGTAGAATCTGTTACGAAATCAAACAGTTCTATTACCGATATTAACTCCAATAACTTTTTGGGTTGGCCGGGCAAACCCGAGGACTTGCGGGTAATCTTTACAACCATCGCCACCGAATATGATTACACCAAAACTATGGGAATCAAAGTTTTGGAAGGAAGAGATTTCTCAGAAGACTTTAAGAGTGACACTGCAGCCATCCTCATTAATAAAGCCGCGCTTCAGTTAATGAATCTCAAAGATCCTATTGGCACCGAACTAGACTTATGGGGTGGAAAGCGTAAATTAATTGGCGTTGTGGATGATGTGCTCATGGGCTCACCGTATCAACCCGTTAAACCCATGTTCGTAATTTTAGATCCTGACTGGATAGACGCGGTTACTGTTCGCTTGAAGAAGACGGAGAATTTAGAAGAATCTATCAGTACTGTAAAGGCCATCTTTGAAAAGTACGCGCCTGCCTATCCCTTTGAATATCGTTTTGCAGATGTGGAGTTTCAGAAAAAGTTTACAACCATTAACCTTACCAGCAAACTGGCGAGTCTCTTCGCCAGTCTAACGATCATCATTACTGGTCTGGGTTTATTTGGGCTGGCTTCATTCACGGCCGAACAACGCACCAAGGAAATTGGAATCCGCAAAGTCCTCGGAGCTTCCGTACCCAGTTTAGTCCAATTGATGTCAAAAGATTTTTCACGTTTGGTAATAATCTCCTTCTTACTTTCTTCGCCAATGGCCTGGTGGATGTTGACCAAATACTTAGAGCGCTATCCGGTTCGTACAGAAATTCAATGGTGGGTATTTCCAATCACCGGTTTGATAGCCTTGGCGTTTGCGTTAACCATTGTAAGTACGCAGGCGTGGCGCGCAGCGAATGCCAATCCGGTAAATTCTTTGCGCAACGAATAAAAGAGGCTGTTTCAAAAGTCAATTACCACTGAAATGTCATACCTCCCGATAACTATCGGGATGACCCGATATCCTTTTGAGTGTGTAGAAAAAAAGATCGCGGCTCAAGCCTGCCTGCACGTAGCCGTTTCGGCAAAGGCTGGGCCGCGATGATAGAGCGAGTTGAAACAGCTTCTTTATTTCTTTTGATTCAAATGGATTACCCGGCCTTCTTTAGCAGATTGTTTTGCGGCTTCTAAAATTTCCATTACGATCATATTATTTTCAAGAGCCGATAAATCGGTTGGTTGAATTTTAATTTCGCCTCGCACCACCGCTGCCAGGTAAGTGAACGGATCGTTGCCTGGTTTTTCCAATGGCGGTGCAGCAATAATTTCTTCTGGCACATTTGCTTTTGATTTTACTCTTGATCCCTGACGATCGGCAATAGCAAATCCCCGTTCCGCATACACTTCAATATCCTTGCGGCTAAAGGGCCAGTTCCACGATGCCTGAATAATAGCTTGTGCCTCCGGATATGTTACCACAATGGTGGCTTCATCCTCTACGAGTGGATAAATCTCCGACTTTATTTGCTGGGTAACCGCTACCACAGAAAGCGGTCGCTTGCCTTTCATTAACCAAGTGGAAAGATTGGCACCATAACATCCAAAATCCATAAGGGCACCACCTCCATTCTTTACCGGATCAGTTAACCAGGTAAGAAACTCATTGCCAACACCAATTTCTTTCGGCCCTTCGTGGCCATCATGAATAACCATTTTTCGAATTGCCCCAAAGGGTTGTGATTTAATAAACAGCTCATCTAACTTCAGATTGCTGCCATACCAGGTAGTTTCATAATTGGTAAGTACGTAAATGGAATTCTTTGAGGCTAACTGCTGTATTTGTATTGCATGATCGAGGCTTACGGCTAAAGGTTTTTCAACCATGACGTGTATGCCACGCGGTGCGCAGGCTTTTACAACGGCAAGATGTTCGTATGTGCTGGCAAATGTCGTAACCGCTTCTGGTTTTGCTTTTTCCAGCATCACATCGAGCGAGCTATACAATAATGTGAGCGGGAGTTTGTATTGGTTCAACAGCCTCTCCGCAAGAGCGCGGTCAGTTTCAGCAATGCCCACTATTTCAATATCGCCATCATGGGCCCGATTTAAAATCCAATTCACATGGCCATGGGTAAGGCCGGCAACACCGATTCGAAATGGTTTTTTGGATTCCTGAGCCTGGCAAATTGTAACTGATGAAATTATCAGCAAAAGATAAATGAATGTTTGTCGCATAGAGTTGACGGGTTACTTTATGAAAGCTAATGAATCCGGAAGGAAAAATTTGAACTATCTTTAACCGTGATTTACTTCTAAATAACTGATTATGTCAAAATCCACTCGCAGAAAATTTTTAGCCAGCGCTTCTTTATTAACTTTAGCTCCAGCTATGCAAGCATTTCCTATGAAAAAAGATAAAAACGTTTTGGTTCACCATGTGTTTTTCTGGTTAAAGAATCCGGATTCAAAAGAAGATTTGGCGAAATTGATTGCCGGAGTGAAGAGTTTATCAAAAATTGAAACCATTCGTATGATTCACGTGGGCGTTCCCGCCTCCACCGAAAAGCGCGATGTGGTTGATAATAGCTATTCTGTATCGGAGTTAATGTTTTTCGATGATGAGGCTGGTCAGAAAATCTATCAGGATCACGCCATCCACCAAAAATTTATTGCCGAGTGCTCTCCCCTTTGGGAAAAGGTGGTGGTGTATGATGTGATTAACGGTTAAAGAGCTTTGATTTCCTTTTTCAACCGCTTAACATTCCTTCTTTCCCGTACCTCACGTTTCCATAATTGCCAGTTTTCCTGGGCAACCTGAAAGAGACGCTGATACGAGTTGTTTGAATTTGCAGACATGGCTACAGTGTGATACGTATTCATAACTTTTATGTTTTCTTAAAGACACTTATCTGTAGGTTTACCCCTATGGGTTATCAAAATCTTTAATTGCAGTAGCCCTTAAATTGTTATTCAGCAGTCTTTGACTATTGCAGCACACTGATTTACCTTGCCGCCCGTGAAAAAAGAATCTCTTTTAGCCTATTTCTGTCTGGCAGGTATCTGCATCATCTGGGGTACCACCTTTTTGGTTATGCGCATTGGGGTTATGCACTTTCCCCCCTTTCTCTTCGCAGCCATCCGCCAATTAATTGCTGGTGCCCTATTATGTGGATTTATAATTTTAATCCGCAAAGAAAATTTTCCATCGCTAAACACCCTTCGCATTCAAGCCTTCCGGGGATTTCTTATGATCACCTGCGGTAACGGTTTGGTTTCGTGGGCCGAGGTTTTTGTGCCTAGTGGATTAGCTGCTATCATTTGTTCCACCATGCCCGTAATGGTTATTCTTATTAACCTCTCTATAAATCGGACTGAAATGCCTAATTGGATAATTGGTATTGGCGTGGCAGCAGGGTTGGCCGGAATTATTCTGGTGTTCAGCGAATTTCTTGCTGACTTTGCTAACCCCAATTACCGGTTGGGCATCATTCTGATTTTTGTTGCCACGCTTACCTGGGCTGTTGGCAGTATTTTAACAAAGCGCACCATTCACGATTCCAATCCATTTTTAAATGCCGGGTTACAAATGTTCTTTGGCGGATTCTTTTGCTTGCCCTTTAGCTTTGCCTTCGATGATCTTAACCATATTGTATTTTCATCTGAAGTATTATTTGCCCTCGGGTATCTCATTGTTTTTGGTTCAATCATGGCCTTTAGTATGTATGCCTATACCCTAAGCAAACTACCGATTACTATTGCCTCACTTTATAGTTACGTTAATCCATTGGTTGCGGTGGTATTAGGCTGGTTTGTATTACAAGAAAAATTAAATCTTAAAATTGGTATTGCCTTTTTGGTAACCGTTACCGGGATATATTTGGTTAACTATGGATATTACCATCAAAAGAAAAAACAGTATCAATCCTTTAAGGTGTAGATATGTTTCCCAGAATCAGTTTTCATCCCAAGCAAAAAAACCAACCCTTTGAGGATGGAAATAAACCTGTATTCTCCATTCTTATTCCTTCCTGGAATAACCTGGACTATCTAAAGTGTTGCATTCGAAGTATTAAGAAAAACGCAAGATATCAGCATGAGATTATAGTTCATGTGAATGAAGGAAAGGATGGTACACTTGAGTGGGTACAACAACAAGGGTTTAGCTACACGCACTCCAAAGAAAATGTTGGGGTTTGTTATGGATTCAATTCCCCGGCTTCTTTAGCAACTACGGAGTATCTGCTTCTTTCGGATGATGACTATTATTTCGCACCCGATTGGGATTTTTATTTATTAGAGGAAATAAAAAAACTGGATCACACCTATTTCTGCATAAGCGGAACAATGATCGAACACAGCTCCACGCAATACTCCAGTATGATTGCTCCCCATAACTTTGGAAAGACCGTACTTGAGTTTAATGAAGAAAAGTTTTTGCAAGAATATAAATCATTCCATTTTGAAGATTGGAACGGAACCAACTGGTACCCCATGGTTCTTCACAAAACTATCTGGAATTTAATAGGGGGTTTAAGTACAGAATTTACTCCGGGCATGGGCTCCGACCCGGACATGATGATGAAACTTTGGCATTGTGGCGTGCGCTATTATAAAGGTGTAAGTCAATCGAGAGTTTACCACTTTACTTCGCGGAGCACTGCACGCGTGAAAAAAAATGATGGCAACAAACAGTTCCTGTTAAAGTGGGGTCTATCTAAATCTACTTTCTTTGAGATGTACCTGAGGCTCGGCCAACCCTTTATGGGTTATACCCCCGAACCTGATACAACGAAATTCAAGAATAAACTGCTACGTGACAAGCTAAAGCGTTTGCTTTCTGTTTGGAAGAAGGGATGATTACCAACCTCGCTTGATTACCTCACAAATATAAGCGACATTATCAGATGTCATTTTAGTGTGTAGGGGCAGTACAATGTAATTTTCTTCGATCGCATCCATGTTGGGCAAATCATTTCTTCGGCCTCCAAAAATACTATAGCGATCATTACGATAATGGACCTGACTTGATTCAATCTTCTTCTCACGAAGCGAGAGCATAAAGTTGGAGCGATTCTGTTCAACCAGTGCGGTGCATAACCAGGCCGCATGCGTACGATCCATTGCCTCAGCCCCAATCAATTTAATTCCATTTGCACCTGCGAGTCCTATCTTATACGCCTCAAAAAGCTTTTGACGATGACTTAGAATATCATCAAATTCATGAAGTGAAGCCAGACCCATAGCCGCACTGATGTCAGTCATCTGGTATTTGTAACCCACTTCCGTGATATCATTTTCCCAAGTCCCCTTTTGTTTATTCGATCTGTCAATGCCAAACCAACGAATGCGTTCGGCCATGGGAATCAACGAATGATCTTGAATAGTTAACATGCCCCCATCCCCGGTAGTAATATGTTTAATTGCCTGAAAAGAATACATGGTGAATTGAGAAATTTCACCAATTTTCTTTCCCTTATAGGTAGCACCCGGAGCATGGGCTGCATCTTCAATAACCGGAATGTTGTATTCCTTGGCAATGGCGTGCAGTTCATCCATATCGCAGGGGAGCCCGCCATAGTGAACGCATACAATCGCTTTTGTTTTTTCATTCATGAGCGCGCGAACATGAGGCACGCTAATGTTCAGCGTTTCGGGGTCAACATCGGCAAAGCGCACAATTACCCCCATATATAAAAATGGAATGTTAGTAGCGGTACAAGTAAATACGGGTACAATTACCTGATCGCCTGGTTTCAAACCAGCCAGAATATAAGCCAGGTGCAATGCATCTGTACCGGAACCAACCGCAATGGAAGTACCTGCTCCGGCAAACCGTTCGGTAAACTCTTTTTCAAATTGTGCTACACGCGGCCCCTGACCAATCCATCGTGAATGCAAAACCTTCGTAACCTCTTCAACAGCCTGTTCCGGTACATGCGGATGAAATAATACAATGCCTTCGGATTCATGCATCACAGGCAATTCATTCATGGGTTTTTCGTGGTGCATGGGATTAGCGCTGGTAGAAAAATTAAGTGCTGCCAAATTTAATGCAAAAAAAAGAAAGCTCTACAAGGAGCTTTCGATGATCATTAAAAACAAAAGTTACTAAATGTTAGGCTGAGGGGTAGTTCGCAAGTAAGGTTTTATTTTGGTATGGCCTTTCGGAAATTTAGCCGCAATATCTTCATCTTTAACGGCCGCAGTAATAATTACGTCTTCACCATGTTGCCAATTGGCTGGGGTAGCTACACTAAAACCAGCTGTTAATTGAAGGCTGTCTATTACCCGCAGTATTTCATCAAAATTACGTCCGGTGGCAGCCGGGTAGGTAATCGTGAGCTTCACTTTTTTATCAGGACCGATTACAAACACAGAGCGAACTGTAAACTTATCGCTTACCTGGGGATGTATCATATCATATAGATTAGATACTTTGAAGTCTGGGTCTGCAATGATGGGAAAATTGACTTGTGTTTTTTGAGTTTCATTAATATCACCAATCCATTGGTGATGGGAAGCCACTGAATCCGTACTTAACGCTACTACCTTTACATTGCGTTTATCGAATTCCGATCTGAGTTTTGCTACAGCGCCTAGCTCAGTAGTACATACGGGAGTAAAATCGGCAGGGTGCGAAAACAGAACCCCCCAACTAGCACCTAACCATTCATGAAATTTAATTGAGCCCTCTGAAGTTTCGGCTGTAAAATCCGGGGCAATATCTCCTAATCTTAATGACATAATTTTTTTTTTTAAATAGTAAGAGCAAAGATAATAAGTCTACAAAGTTAGTATACTAATCTTAAAGATTACGCTTTAGATAGAATTTTCTCACGCTTTACAATTTTAGCCAATGTGCTTTCGGTGAGTATTCTCAGTGTTTCATCGCGCACGCCAATAAAACTATCTCGGATGCCGCAGGTAGTCTCATTTTTGCATTCTTCGCAGGGTTCGTAGTAATTAAGGGATACACATGGCAACATGGCTATAGCGCCATCCATCAGCCGGATTATTTCAAGAAGGGTTACTTCTTCTGGATTCTTGTAGAGGTAATAACCTCCTCCTTTGCCCTTTTTGCTGTGCAATACATTCGCGTTTCTTAGCTCCAATAAGATTGCCTCGAGGAATTTTTTGGGGATACGCTGTTTGTCAGCAATTTCTTGAATATGCACAGGCCCTTGCTCATAGCGCTCTGTCAAATAAATGAGCGCGTGTATTGCGTATTTACATTTCTTAGATAGCATAATGTGTTTCCAAGATATACTTTTGTCAGGGTTTTGTAATAGAAAGTAACTTTATATTATAGGCCGAGGTAGCTCAGGGGTAGAGCAGCTGATTCGCCTGCCTGCGTGCCGACATATATGCCGAAGTAGCTCAGAGGTAGAGCAACGGTTTCGTAAACCGTAGGTCGTGAGTTCAAATCTCATCTTCGGCTCTTCGGCAGGCAGGTAATCAGCAGGTCGTGGGTTCAAATCCCATTCTCGGCTCACTCATGTTTATTTAATCTATCCAAAATAAATTCAAATTGATTATTTCCAAACCACTAACAAGTACACTCGTTTCATTCACCTTCTTTTTAACTATTACTATTGTGGTAGCCATAATGAATATAGTATCCATTACGCGAGCAGGTGCTTGGTACAACTATTTGATTCTTGCCCTCCTTATTCCTATCGGTGTATTCGTAGCGTACAAAATTTTTATTCGTTACAAAGTGATTCGGGCCGGTAATAATGCAATAGAAATTGTTTATCCCGTGCTCAAACGCATAGAAAGCCATCCGCTCCGTACCATCTTAGCCTGGCGGGAGAATGCAATCAAAACGGGTAAGAACTCTATGTACAAAGAGCTTGAAATCTTGTTCGAGAATAAGCAAAGAATCAACATTGGACAGAAAGAGCATACCGAATACACCCGGCTTGTCCAATATCTTCAGCACAAAATTCCCAGAAAAAAGACTCCATCCGCTTAGCGCAATGCATTGGTAAAGTTTTAAATCCTTTTTACTTTTGCGCCCCTGCCTGGGTAATCTCAGGCAACCCTTACTAAATGTTCTTTGCCCAGGTGGTGAAATTGGTAGACACGCTACTTTGAGGGGGTAGTGCCGCAAGGTGTGCTGGTTCGAATCCAGTTCTGGGCACCAATATTTTTTTAAGCCGAAGTGGTGAAATTGGTAGACACGCACGTTTCAGGGGCGTGTGGCGCAAGCTATGCGGGTTCGAGTCCCGCCTTCGGCACAAACTTGTTAGTGCAATCAACATACAACCCGATGATAAGTGCCGATTTGCCCTCGCTTCTAAGCTCCTTTAAGTAAGGGGCTTACAAACTAATCTAAACCAAAGCCCTTTTTATCTTCCAGGCGTGTGTTTCCGGATTGGCATTAGCGTGCATCTTCATTACGGTATAGAAGAAAATTGTAAAAAAAGTTATTACGGCTAATAGGCAAAATTGTATCATAGTGGTGTCGTTTTACTTGAAGTAAAAGTGACCAAAGCGCATAAACCAATATCATCAAAGAACTTGCACTCCCCACAGAAGTAATTTCCTAGCCCATTTTGTCAATTCTTCCAGAATTAACTGTTTAAAAAAGTTTCAATTCATACCAAACAACCACTCATTAAGTTCGTTTAACTTCTATCTTGGCATAATTTTTATAAATCATCTCCTATGATGAAGCAATTAGTAAGTGTAATATTCTTTCTGGTCACCGCGTTTTCCGCGTTATCCCAAACCTCTTTTAATCACCCTGTACCTAAAAATTGGTTTTTGCTCGACCCCGTGCAAGATAGCGTGCAAGGGGTAAGTGCCGAACGTGCCTACCAAACCGTGTTAAAAGACCAACCTTCGCGTACCGTGATTGTAGCAGTAATTGATTCGGGTGTGGATATAGATCACGAAGATTTAAAAAGTGTGATCTGGATAAATGAAGATGAAATTGCAGATAACGGGATTGACGATGATAAAAATGGATATGTCGATGATGTGTATGGGTGGAATTTTATTGGCGGTAAAAGTGGAAATGTGGATGCTGATACCTATGAATTAACCCGGGAATATATCCGGCTTAAAGCCAAATACGGAAATATTGAGAGTGACAAAATCGGCAAAAAACAAAAAGCCGAATATGAAACCTACAAGCAAATTGAGGACAAGTATCAAAAACTAAAAGCAAAGAATGAACAGCAATACAAATTATACGCTAACATTTATAACAACCTGGTTCAAAGCATCGATACCTTAAAAGCGCGACTTCATGTTGACACTCTTACAGCCGAGGCGATCAAAAACTTTGAAACCAATGAACCTAGTCTGCTTTTTGCCAAAGGGTTTCTTCTTAACATGTTTAAAAACATGGGCCCAGACGAAAGTCTGGACGAATATGTAGGTCAGTTAAAAGAGGCGGTAGACTATTACGAAGTGATTGTGAAGTATGGATACAATGAATCGTTTGATTCGCGCCAGATTGTTGGCGATAATATAAACAATATTAATGAGAAGGGATATGGCAACAATGATGTCAAAGGTCCAGATCCTACTCACGGCACCCACGTGTCCGGCATTATTGCAGCCGATCGTAAAAATGATTTAGGTATCAAGGGCATTGCCGATAATGTAAAAATTATGGTTGTCCGTGCCGTGCCCAACGGAGATGAACGCGATAAGGATGTAGCCAATGCAATTTTTTATGCTGTGGATAATGGTGCCCATATTATCAACATGAGTTTTGGTAAATCGTTTTCACCCAATAAAGAGATTGTAGATAAAGCGGTTCGGTATGCCGAACAAAAAGGGGTGTTGTTAATTCACGCGGCAGGCAACGATGCCGAGGATAATGACACGGAAAAGAATTTTCCTTCGCGTATCTATGACGATGGTAAAGAAGCAAAAAACTGGATTGAAGTAGGCGCATCGGCCTGGGGCAGTGATGAAGATTTTGTTGGTAGTTTTTCAAACTATGGTAAAAAGTCGGTGTCGCTCTTTGCACCGGGGGTAGAAATATATTCTACTGTACCTGATAGTAAATATAAAAATGAAAGCGGCACTAGTATGGCCAGCCCTTCTACCGCGGGTGTCGCGGCTATGCTCATGTCTTATTTTCCTGAGTTTACAGCGGTGGAGATTAAGGATATATTAATGAAATCATCCCGCAAGTTTGATAACCTAACTGTACAAAAGCCCGGTGGTGGCAAAACCAACTTTAGTCAACTCAGCATTTCGGGTGGCCTGGTAAATTCGTATGAGGCTGCTAAAATGGCCCAGGAGCTCAAACAACAAAAGGCAATTAAAAAATAAGCGCAGGTTTTATTCGCTAACCTTATTGCCTTCCGACCTGACGAGTTAAAATCAAAAAATTAGTCTTTATCGATCATAGTTAAGCCACGCCAATCCGATCTAAAAATCAAGCACTTAAAATGTCAGGTCGGAAGACCTGACATTTTAAAAAAATAATTGTACCACTAATAAAAAATGCGATTGTATGCTCTCTCCTTATTCTCAATTTGATTCGAATAAAATTTCTTTGAAATGAAGAAGACATACACCGATACCGGATTATTAATATTGAGACTGGGGGCTGGCCTGTTTATGGCCTTCGGCCATGGATTGGGAAAAATGCCACCCTCTGAAGGTCTTATCAAAGGTGCCGGGGAAATGGGTTTTCCATTACCGGCATTATTTGCATGGGGTGCAGCATTTTCTGAATTTTTCGGAGGGTTGCTCATTGCATTGGGGCTTTTCACAAGACCTGCCGCTTTCTTTTGGATATGTACTATGAGCACAGCGGCATTTATCCGCCACGCAGAAGATCCGTTTGGCTCCAAAGAAAAAGCGCTACTGTATCTTACCATTGGAATATGCCTGGCGCTAACCGGTAGCGGAAAATATTCTCTCAGTAGATTATTATTTAAGAGTGACAATACATTGCTTTAATGTCTGGTACAGTTACTTCCAGAATTCATCATCCCAACTATCTTCCGTAATGGTGTCATCTTGATGAACTATCCATACTTGTTTCAACTCATCGGCTGTGCCTGCTTTTTGTATCTCTGGGAAAAGAACTCGCTCTTCAAAGCGAATATGATCCTCCAGCTTTTCTTCAATCAAAACTAAATTTCGTTCTAGATCTGTTTTAGCTGCGAATAGCCGTTTTAAAAGTCTGTGATCAGCAATTGCGCGCTTAACTAATTTATGCTCTCCAAGAATTGGAAAAACATATTTTTCCTCAATAGAAAAATGACCTAGTAATTGAGAGTCAAAGAAAAAATCAACATACCGTTTAATCCTATCCAAGGATATTCCCTTTCTAATTCCGGTTCTAATCTTCCAACATAAAAGTAAACCATGATGATGGTCGTGGCTTAACGGCTGAAGCTCCTTTATTCTTTTTAGTGGTCCGGCTTTCTCTTTCATTTGTCTTTATCTATCGAAATTTTACCTTCACTCGTAGATTCCTTTCCACATGTTGGACACTGTTTAATTTCTCCAGCTCTTAGTTTAATACCATCCAGATGATTCACTACAAAATCTTGAATGATCATACGATTGACTTGATGGTTATTGACATCGATCTGTTTATCCTTAAATAGTTTCCTAATCCGATGGTCATACTCCTGATGACCCCAGCACACAGGACAAACACCTTCCGGGGTTTCTTTTTTAGTTTCTTCTGCCGGTCGCTCAAAAAACTTTAACCATTGTTCGATCTGTTTCATCTGCAATTATTATGTGCGTTAAGATTCTTCATAACTCTTAGTATCGCTTACATAGTTTCAATGACTCTATTAATCGCCTTCTTTAATCGCTCCAATTAAAATAATTCCTGATTTATCGGTTCGGTTACTGATGGCATGCGTTGTCCTAATTTTAAAAATGAAAAAATCACCTGGCACGCCATCATAGGTGTCATCGCCTATGGTGAACTGTAGATTTCCTGATATTACATAGGCATATTCTGTTTTGTCAGGGTGCCTATGCAATGGATAGCTAGATTGCGGATCAACACGCACCAATTTTACTGTACCATTATTCAAGTCGATGAGCGACTTACTCTGAAACCCTTTCACGTTACCCTCCGTCCACGTCAAGGTTTCCTCAGATATCTTACTATTCATTTATATTATTATTTAAAATGCTAATACAATCCCGGATGATTATCTTCAACTACTTCTACCGTTAGTCCGTTAATCATGTTATCCAACAAAATCTGACACGACAATCGACTGTTACCTTGAGAGGTCGATAGTTTATTTAATGTTGAATGTTCATTGCCTTCTCTTTTGAGCAATCCCTCACGATAATCTAACAGCAGAACATGGCACGTTCCACACCGCCCTATCCCCTTACAATCTCCAAAATCCTCCAGGTACACTTTATCATAGATAAGGGCCATCAAGCTTCGATATTCATGCGCATAGGTTCGTAGTTCATACCTTTTACCTGCACATAGTACATTTACCTGTATATCGCGATCTCTGGCCATCACCTAACTCAATCTATTGAACCTACACCAACGATGTCAGTTCTTCTTCTAACAGAATTGACTTTGGAAACAAAATATTATTCTCCAGGTGAATATGCAGGTGTAAGTCTTGTTCAAATTCATTAAGTAAAGCAAAGGCAACCCTGTACGTATTGCATCCATCTGCAGGTGGCGTGTAGTTATTGCTAAGTTGAGAGATTTTAGCAAATCGGTCGCCTTCTGTAGTGTGCTCACTCATCATCACCTGCACTGGGTTTTGTATGCTGCCAAAATGAGGTACATCCATTTTAGTTTTCGAAGTTTTGACTTTGGTCATTTTTCGGATGTGCGGAAATAAAATGAATTCCTCCTTTTTCATATGCGCAGCCAATTCACCGCAAGAAAGTTTAAACTCATCATTGATCTCGAATAATTCCGGATGATGTGCACCATGCACCTGACACAATCTCTGCAAGTATTGTTTCAAAATAGGCATTTTTTCTTCTACATAGCGATGATGTTTTTTTTCGATGTAATCGGCTAGCAGATCCAGAGGCCAGGTCTTATAATCTGATGTATCCGCTTGTCTTACTTGCATGGCTGCTTCTAACTCCGCAATCAAACGGTTTACATCAATTTTTTTATCCCTACTGGCTTCCGCGATACTTCTGTTGCCTTTGCAACAAAAATCAATTTTATGATCTTTAAACACCTGTGCAGCGCGGTAGTCGGCTGCCACAATTTCTCCAATTGTTTTTTCCATTACATTTTCCATAACTAGTTATTTTCAAATATGATTGTTGATTTAATATCCATAATTACAAGGGCCAGAAACCCTTGGTGTGTCGTTAGACTGTGATTGACACCCGCAGGTATTATTGTAGAACTCCCTTCGTTAATTTTGTATTCCTTTCCTTCCATAAACAAAGTCGCTGATCCTTTTTGGCCAATCACAACAGCCTCTCTTGTACTATGATGATCCGGCATATGCATACCTGACTCTCCTTTAACGCGTATAATTTTTAGTGAAGCTGCCTCTTGGATAATTTCAATTTGAGGTGATTGTATTGCTTCCATAACTTTATTTATTTAAACAAATGATTTATATAATTCAGGATTCCAATACATAATAAGATAAAACAGAGCAAACCCTACAAAAACAATAATAAGAGCCCATACCCAAGATGGAATTCCTTTAGGCGTTTCGGAACCCTTAATTACAAACACATCATTCCCTTCACTACCATACGCATTGATGGTAATTGGAATTTGATCTTCAACAACTTCATTGTTTGTTAATCCAACCACAGAAATGGCCGGCCCATTGCGCACTTCAAAAGAAATGGTTTTTATTCCTTCAATGCCTTTTGTCGATTTGGCCACCACCTTTAGTGAGTGCTTACCGTCTGCAATTTTAGTCGTATCAAAAATAAACTTTACCGGAGGTGAAAACTCAGCAAAAGGTCTTTTCTCATCGTCTAAGAAAACCTTTATGATTCTATTGTCCTCCATAGTTTCGTTAGTTAGCATCTAGCACAATATTTTTTATATGATGAGGATTGTTTTCATTAGGCCTTATTAAGAATTTCAAACTTAATGCAAGTGTGATACTCACAACCACTACGGCTACCCATATGATCATATAATCCAAATTCCCCTGTGGGCCTGCACCGTGTGTAATGCCTTCCAACACCTTAGGTTGGTTTTTCTTACACAGTTCACATGCCCATGTATTTCCCAGCCCCACCAAAACTAAGGCAATGAAAAATGAAACAACCGCTTTAAGTTTGATACGTCTACTCATCTCCAGTAATTGTTGGCTTGTGCGATGGTTTGAAACTCCAAAGCGATAACCTCTGCCGAGGCAATTAATTGGGCTGTATCACTGGCATATGCAGGTCGCAATTTTTTTCGTATCTCAGGATCAGTTTGAATTGCGGCTATTGACTTTCGCGCCAACTTAATGGCCAGCTCACGACCCTCCATAGGTGTTGCTGTAATTAGACTGGGTAGATAGTTTTCTTTTGCTTCCATGATTATTGATTTAATTGTATCGTATATGCTCTAATTTTTTTCACTTCATCGGCAGTGATTTCAGGTGCCTTATTTCCCCAACTCGTTTTCTCGTGATTCGCAATGGCCGCGATTTCTTCATCAGTAAGTTGATCTGCAAATCCAACCATGGTGGCATAGTCTGGCCTGGCATCATACCCTTGAAGAATTATCTGAATCATTAACTCCGGGTTTTTATCATTCACAATAGAGCTACCGGCTAATGGCGGGAAAGCTCCAACCAGACCTAAGCCATTCGCTTGATGACAAGCAGCACACGTCTGCATGTATAACTGCTCACCATCAGGCAGCAGTGCTCCAACTTCCGATGCTTGAATAGATTCCTTTTTTTTGGTTGATGGAATAAAATCAACTTTCGTGCCTCCTGGCAGCTGTGTTTGTTTTAGCGATTGTAGGTAAGCAGCCAAATCTTGTGCCTCCTGGGTAGCCACTACTTTAGAATTGGGATCCTTTCTAAAATTTGCTGGCACAGGAACTTCGATATCCTTTTCATTCAACTTTGTTTTTTCTTCGAATAACCAAGGGTAAGCAGGCATTACGGATTCTTCAACTACCGTACGTGGATTGTAAAGATGAAGAAGGTGCCACTGAACAGCGGGTTGTCTTACACCCACGTTAGTCAAGTCAGGACCAGTGCGTTCACTCCCCAAAAGCGAAGGTGATTGTCTCCATGTATCCAACCGAGCCTTACTATAATAGTAATCAGAAGGAATTGATGGACGATCACCCCACATCTTATCCATTTCAATGTTTCTAACCTGTTGCGTGTGACACGCCACACACCCTTCGTTTATATATATATTAAGACCTCGGAGTTCCGCATCGCTTAATGCTTGCTGACCAGGCAAAGGTTCTACTTCCTGCATCTGATAGGCCGGCAACACGGCTATGAATAGACTTAGTAAAACAAATACTACAAATGAAATGGTAACTAAGCTTCTATGGTCTTTGTGCAAGTTCAGCATAAGCAATCAAGTCGTTAAAGGAGTTAGTACTTTGTCTTTAGTCACCGCGCTAGCTTGTGGTTGTTTTATCATCACATAAAAATTATAAGCAAACATGAGGTGTGAGATGAACATGAGAGAACCTCCAATAGCACGCCAAACCCAATAAGGTTTCATAAGAATTACGGATTCTATAAAGTATTTGCCTTCAATCCAACTCAATCCCTTGAGTGTGCCCCCCGCCATCATTGAAATCATGTATGCGAATAAACCTATGAAGGCCATCCAAAAATGTATGCCAACAAAAAGTTGTTTTGGCTCTCTACCAGTAACCTTTGGAAGGATAGCATAAATACTTGCCCAAAGCAGGAATGAAATTATTCCATACATAGTCATGTGCGAATGAGCCACATTGAAATCAGTAAAATGCCAAACGTAGTTAGTAAACCTAAATGCCTGAAAACTTCCTTGTGTAGAACCAACAAAGTAGAAGACCACACCCACCAGGAAGAAGGGCAAGATATAGCTCTTTGAAATTTGATTCCAACTGCCTTTCATCGTCATTAAGAAGTTGGTTGAGCCGGCCACTACGGGTATAAACATACCCGCACTAAACACGATAGCCATCGTCTGCAACCACCACGGTAGCGGGCTAAATACAAAGTGGTGGGTACCAATCATCGTGTAGAATAACATCTGCGTCCAAAAAGCCAACACACCCAAAGAATATGAGTAAATGGGTTTGTTCAAAGATGAAGGCAAGTAATAATAGGTTAACCCCAGCGTGAAAGTCATAAACCACATACCCACACCCTGATGCATATAGTACCCCTGAATGATAGTTTCACCTAATCCATCTTGATAGAATGGCAAGTAGCCGATAGTTACCAGAACGATTGTCCAGATAAGTCCAGCAAGAATGTACCAATTGGAGATATAGATATCAGAGATTTTTCGGTTGGCAACAGTCTTGTAATAGTTAGCAAGTGTGAAGATCATACCAAGTGCAAACACGAGTGCAACCGGCCAAATGTATTCACGGTATTCTCCACCACCGTTGTTCACTCCTATCATGAGAAAGTAGTTCCCGAGTACTACTGCTATATTTAATAACCACCAGCCGATCCATGCCCAACGATAACTGTATATTTTAGTGTTGGAGGTTCTGGCAATCACAAAATATCCGAGCCCAATCATGGCCATAGAAGCCCAGCCCCAGAAAACGGTATTGGTGTGAACAGGTCTTAGCCGCCCGAAGGATAACCACGCAACGTGATCCATGTCCGGCCACACAAATTTCATCCCTATATACTGCCCTACTAACGTGCCAAACACCAACCAGAACACAGAGGCGCCAAGGTAAAATATTAGAATTCTCTTTAGCTCAAAAGGAGTCTCAAATGTTAATGGTGATTTTTTCTTTTCGTCTACCAATGGATTGCCTGGATCGTGGCTGATCTTGTACACCAACCCTTTGTCATCCACGGCATGTTCGCCACTGCCCAGCTCTTCCCCTGCCAATTTGAAATTTAATGCTTGCTTTCTCTTTAGTAATATTTCGTCTATCTCTCCTTCATTTAGTCCAATTAGCTCCTCATTGAATGCAAGTTGTTGTGCCTTCAGTTTTTTTATTCTTACAGTTTGGATATAAGAATTAACCTGAAAAAGCATGATGACTATGGCGATAATTAAGACAATCGCAATAAGAAAAAATGTTCCAATTATCCCGGGGCTTGTCAGCCAATTCTCAGGAGATGGATTGGGCTCAGGTTGTGCGAGTGCCATGCCAGGCACTATCATCATCAACATCATAAAAAGATTCAAATTTTTTAAAATCATTTTAAATAGGATAGTTTTATCCGATTTGTGTCTAAATTTTTTTTACCGCTTCAAATACGTATGCCCCTCCTTTAGTCCGGCCGCAAGATCTCGAACCGTTGTGGTTTCAAGCATATTTTTTAACTCTTCTCTGATAATCATGAATTTATCATGTACAGGGCAAGGCTTGTTGGCATTGCACGCCTTTAGTCCGAGCCCACACCCCCTATAAATATTTTCGCCATCAATGGCTGAAACTATCTGGCTTAACTTGATCTTATCAATTCTTGATTGTTGGATTTCAAATCCACCAGTTGCACCCTGGATTGAATCTATTATGCCTGTTCTTGCCAACTGTTGTAATATTTTAGCCGTGAATGCCACCGGAGAATCGATGGCTTTGGCAATAGCCTTCAAACTAACCCGCTGGTTCTTTTCTGCTTCCACTGCAATAAATGCAGTGGCTTTAATTCCGTATTCGCAGGATTTTGAAAACATAACTTGGTTTTGTAGTGGCAATATAGAGTAATATTTTAAATAGGACAAGTTTATCCTATTTAAAATATTTTCCTTTTTGCTTACAGTTCCAATCATCCTACATTTATTAGTCAGAACTACCATTGACCCATAAGCTCTATCGACTCAACCATTCTTTAAGAATCAGCGCTTCATTGTGCTCCTCATCCCTTGCACCGTATACGAGTGTTACCATGCTTTTATTTATTAGTTCTTTTAATAACGCAACCTGTTCGCTATTGTCTTTCAATTCTCTATAATATCTTTTTTGGAATTCCTTCCATTTGTCTAGATCATGGTCAAACCATTTTCTAAGCTCAGTAGTTGGTGCAATATCCTTCAACCACAAATCGATATCCGCTTTTTCTTTTGTCAGACCCCTGGGCCATAATCGATCCACGAGAATACGTTTGCCATCTACTTTGGTGGGCTTCTCATACACCCTTTTGATCTTGATTCTCATTGCATTTGGTACTTTGCTCTAATTGATCGATTCATTGGTTTGCATCCCCTATCTTCAATTATTCTCTTAGTTGTTGAACGCAAAAGTCTAGCAACCTCACCATCCGTTATGGTGTTAAAGCTTAAATAGGCGTTTTCTATTGAGTGGTTAGAAATTATACGAAGAAATAATGTGGATGATCGTTTCATTATAGGTTGAACCGCGCCTTCTGCAATAACTGGAACCGCTACGATTACTTCCCGAGGATCTTGGTTATAGACGGCATCCAATAGCCCAAGAATTTTATCACTGGTTTGAACAAGGTCATCAATTAAAATAACACTCCGGTTCTGAAGCCTGGAATGAATTGAACTATGCACGCCTGGATAGCTGGAGAAAAGTTCGGATCTTAGTCTCTGCGCTTGACGGTAAATATAATCCTGCGGAATGTCCCTGAATGAATGGTTAGTTACTACATAATCGAAGCTTACAACGCCTATTGATTCATCTGAACCAGAAGGATCTTTTATCTGCCTGCTGGGAACGAAAAGCAAATGAGCCCCCAATTTTTTTGCTACTTCTTTCGCCATCACTACAGCATTATTAGAAAGGGCGATTACGCAACTCGCTTTGCCTTTATAATTAGAAAGTTTACTAATCAGTAGTTCGGTTGTGTTCTCCTGGCTGGCAAATAAATAAGCGCCCTGATCTTTCATACCATAACTTTTTCTGTGTCTCATCATTATGCGGTTTTGAAAGTGATTAATTGAAGTTTTTAATTTCTTCTTTGTCCTATATCAAATCAGTATAGCAGGACCTTTACCTAATGGCTTCTTGTTGCTTAACTGTCGTTTGAGTGCTTCGCAAGTTTGAAGAATAGCTTCTTCAAATGATTGGCATTGCTTGCTGGCGATAGCATCATTGCCTGGAATGGCTAATCTGATTTGGCACAACCGGTCATGCTTTGTGCCTGACCTATCCACTTTTAACGTGACATGAGCTTCCGTGATTTCATCATTAAATTGACTCAGATTTTTAACCTTATCTTCCGTAAATTCTATTAATCTAATACTTGCCTGAAAGGATAATTCTTGGATGTAAATTTTCATATCTGTTAAAAATTAAATGTGTGATCACTATTCCCAAAAACAAGTACAGTCATGTTTTGCTAACTTGTATTCTTACTTTTTAATCCCAGAAGCATTTACGGCTACCGGTCGAGAAATGCACCGTACATCCAAACCAAATTTTCTTATGTGTGTGGCTTTCGAGCTAGCAAGTCCAATCTCCTTTAGTGTTTTCATAACTGCTTATTCCTTTAAAATTCTGATCACAAGGACATTACACCTTCTCATCATACTTGGCACTATCCATGCCAGATAAAATCATATGCTTAGCAGTGTAATCGATGGTTCATGAATGAAAAGGTGGTTCAATAATGTCCAATGAGTAATTTCTACCCGTTGGACTAAAACTTTAAAAGGGTTTTATAGAAATTAATCATAACATCTTAACCCTTTGGCTGATTGAATCTGAACAAAGTGACTACAGCCAATTAGTAACACCTTTGTTTGAAGGAAATGTTTTGCTTGAATATTAAAGATAATCACTATGAGTAAAGGCTGTAGTAAAGTAAGGAGCTGAATGAAACCCTCAACTTTCTGTGAAGTGAACCCTTTTCACTACAGTTAATTCGATTATGGAGTATAAAATGTGAGGATGGATTGAACCTCTCTCAACGACCTTGATTGCTAACGATTAAAAAGGCATCATAACTCTGCCCATTCAAACTCCGGACAGTCAACCCTGATATAAAACAATTGAGCTGGCTCAATTGAACTAGCATTGTCATTATGTTTACAACTACTGATGGTTGTTAAAACGATTAATAAATAAAAAATCTTATTAGTTGTCATATGCTCCAAAAGCTGCTGTCCTTTACTTTTTTCTAATGCCATATCTAAACCAATTCTTAATAATCCACAATACTTATACTTCCAACTGCCCCTGCGAAATTTGCACCGTCATAACTCGAAGAGGCAATAAACGTAATATGTGTAGGCAAAATACAAATAGCTTATCCGGATATACATATTCTAAGGCAAAAGAATTTATTAACGCAATTCTAGCTACATTTAGAATCGTAGGAATCTCTAATCTTACAGAATGATCTGGCCTTTAATTCTGGAAATTGTATACTTCGCTATAGTGCTCTTGGTTGTACTACGAGTGTTGTTTGATACGCGCAGTGGAGCCAAGGCCTTAGCCTATATTCTATTTATCGTTTTGATTCCAGTATTGGGCATATTGTTTTATTTTTCCTTTGGTATCAACTATCGAAAACAGAAATTGTACAGCAGAAAAATCATTCATGATGAAACACTTCGTCAAAAAATACTCACTCGTCTTCATGATTATTCAGAGCAGGTGTTGCACTCTGGTTTGATGTTTTCGAAGCATCGAAACTTAGTCCGGTTCGTACGTCATTCAACGAACAGCCCGTTAACTGCAAATAATTCCGTGAGGCTTCTTTTGAACGGAGAGGAAAAATTCCCTGCACTTTTAGAGGCTCTGGAGGGAGCCACATCACATATCCATCTGGAATACTATATCTATGAAAATGATGAGACAGGAAATTCAATTGCTGACATTTTAATCAGAAAAGCACACCAGGGTGTAGAAATTCGTTTCTTGTATGATGATTTCGGAAGCCACAGTCTCAGCAAAAATTTTATCAAAAGATTAGAAGAAGCGGGTGTGCAGACTGCTCCCTTTTATAGAATTAGATGGTACGTACTCGCGAACCGGCTGAATTACAGGAACCATCGAAAAATTATAGTGATCGATGGAATTAAATCTTTTATTGGGGGTATTAACGTTAGTGACAGATATCGAAACGATATAAAATCGAAAAATAAATTGTATTGGAGGGATACCCATTTAATGATCGATGGACCCGCGACTGTTTATTTACAGTACTTGTTCCTTTGTGATTGGAATTTCTGTAGCGAAAATAAACTACAATACGAGGCGAATTACTTCCCACAGAATTTCAAAACACAGGATATACAGAACGAGGTGGTGCAGATAGTTCCTTCCGGCCCCGATTCTAAATTGCCCGTTATTTTCTATTCTCTCATGGAAGCCATTGGCTCTGCCAGAGAAAAGGTATTAATCACAAGTCCCTATTTTATTCCAGGAGAAAGCTTAATTGATGCCCTTATTATTGTCGCAAAAAGTGGTATTGAAGTTAAATTATTAATCCCTGGTGTATCGGATTCAAAAATGGTTAATGCCGCAGCACGTTCCTACTATACCGAAATTCTCCAGCACGGGGTGAGGATATTTACTTATGAAAAGGGATTCGTACATGCCAAGACTATGATAATAGACGATGATCTGTCGGTGGTAGGATCTGCCAATATGGATTACCGAAGCTTTGATCTTAATTTTGAGGTCAATGCCATGCTCTACTCAAAAGAAATTACAAGTCAACTTCAAAATGCCTTTGAAGAAGACTTAAAGCATTCGCGTGAGATTAATGCCAATGATTGGTTAAACAGGCCTAGGTACATACATCTTTGGGAAAAGTTAGTGAGGTTGCTCTCTCCATTCTTGTAGCTACTTACCAACAATGACCTAGTCGAGGTAAACGCTAACAATACCTTAACACATCACCTCAATCCTTAACTCTTTCGCTTTTTACAATAACAGATGCTAGCATGGCAATGGCAAGAATAAATACAATCACAATAAGTGAGATTTCCACCGGTATGTAGATGAAGTCTACTAAACTCATTTTAAGCCCAACAAAGATTAGGATCGCAGAAAGACCATACTTCAGGTATTGAAAATATTTTTCGATACCCGCCAAGGCAAAGTATAAGGAACGTAAACCCAGAATGGCAAATACGTTGGAGGTATATACTATAAAGGAGTCATCGGAGATACTCAATATCGCAGGAATACTGTCTACGGCAAAAATCAAATCCGTGAACTCGATCATAATAACCACCAGGAAAAGTGGCGTTGCCCATAACACGCCTTCTTTTTTAACAAAGAAGTTATCCCCTTCAAAATCGGGAGTAAATCTAAAAATTCGTCTTGCCAGTTTAATCAGTGGATTTTTCTCGGGTTCGAGTTTTGCTTCTCCGGCTTTCAGCATACGGATTCCAGTAATCACTAAGAACCCTCCAAAAATATAGACCAGCCAATGAAACCTGTGGATTAACTCAATCCCCGATAAAATAAAGATGACGCGCATCACCAACGCTCCTAAAATTCCCCAAAAGAGAACTTTGTGTTGATAAGCTTTAGGAACACTGAAATAAGAGAAGATCATGATGATAACGAAGATGTTATCAATGCTCAATGATTTTTCAATCATGTAGCCCGTGAAAAATTCAATCGCGGTTTCTTTATCAAAATAGAAGTAAATAAAGAGATTGAAAATCATGGCCAACGTAATCCATACGCTCGTCCAGATTAATGCCTCCCTGACTCCAACCTCGTGGGATTTGCGGTGAAAAACTCCCAGATCCAAGGCGAGCATCACCAAAACGAAAAAATTAAACGATGCCCAAAGTACTACTGTATCATCCATGGGTTAATATACCAAATGTGTAGAGTAAAGCAATTAACCAGAACATAATGAGAATGAATATTAATATATAATTCAAACCTGGCTCCTCCTTTAACATGATTTCGCACATTTAGTTATTTCCAATTCGTTAATTAAATTATCGGCTTTGAACCATAACGACTTAATATGATTCCCATCCTCGTCAAAAATCTTAAATTCACCCTCTCTTCTTCCTAATAGAAATCTCCCTTCACTTAATACAATTCCATTACGATGAAAAGTCACATACAAGCCGTTGGGTACACCCTCAATAAAAGATTCTTCAATCATAAGCTCTCCAGAGTCAAAATATTCTCGCCATAATCCATGCTTTTTATCACCCACATAATGCCCTTCTGCGATTAGCACTGCGTGTTTGTTAAACTCCTTCCATTTTCCATATTTCATCTTTGCCGCAGTTTCTTTTTTCTTAAAGAGAAGATCTAAAATCATTTTCAAACTGGTTATATTTTTTCTATACGTATTCTTCGCAATGCCACACTCCGGCAGGATTTTTTGGTAATCGACAATCTTTGAAATTCAAACAATTTGAACAGATACCCTTTGCTTCAGAATAAAAAGGCTGTTCCTTTGGCTGAATGTACCTGTTGCTCGCAGTGTTTGATCGCTTGTTAACTATTTCACATTTAATAATGCCCTTCCTTCTATCCTGAAAATGTCGAGTAGAAAAATGATCGCTCAGGTTGCTTAGACTTGAAAACTCCTGAATCAGCATCTCTTCTAATTCCCTATTTTGCTTTTTGAGTCTGATCATTGTTGTTAATTTTTACAACAAGTGTTCAATATCCATACCATATAATAACATGGATAGACGACTGGAAAGGAAGAAATAAATTAGGGGTATTGGGTATTATTTACCCAGTGGTACAATCCGTATCACTTTACTTGTTTGATTTTCTCGCGCAATGTTTTTCGATCAATTCCCAATATTTGGGCTGTCTTTGAAATATTATTTTGATTGGCAGCCAGTGCATCCAGAATATATTCCCGTTCAACGTCTGCCAGTTTTCGATCTAACCCAGCAGCACGTGAAGCCGAATACCGAAAAGATTCGGGAAGATCGGGAACATCAATCGTATTATCATCCGCCATGATTACCAAGCGATGAATCAGATTTTGAAGTTCACGCACATTCCCTGGCCATGCATACCCTTTAATTGCTTTCAGCGCTTTAGCTGTGAACTTCATGGGTGGTTTGTCTAATTCACGCACGTACTTTTCCAGAAAAAAATCTGTCAATTTTATTATATCATTTCCTCTTTCTCTAAGTGGTCGCAAGTCTATGGTGATGATATTGAGTCTGTAGAACAAGTCTTCACGAAACATTCCTTTTTTCACCAATTGCATTAAATCGACATTGGTAGCGGCCACAATCCGAACATTCACTTTTAACGATTTTTTTGAACCAATCATATAGAATTCCTTCTCTTGCAGCACGCGTAATAATTTAGCTTGCATCGCCAAACTGGTATTACTAATCTCGTCTAAGAAGATTGTGCCACCATCCGCAGTTTGAAAAAAACCAGCTCGCGTTTCGGTGGCTCCGGTAAATGCGCCTTTGGTATAGCCGAACAATTCACTTTCTAATAATGAATCGGGAATACCTCCACAATTAACGGGAACAAAAGGGGCTGTTGATGTTTTTCCTCCATAGTGTAATGCGCGTGCCACCAGTTCTTTTCCGGTACCACTTTCTCCCGTAATCAATACAGTTGCATTGGTCGTTCTCGCTTTGCTGATAACGCTGAAGACTTTTAACATGGGATCGGATTCCCCTACAATTCCAAAATTTTGAATTAATGGTTTTGGTTTCGATTTTTTTGATCGGCTTGATTTATGTAATGCCTTTTCAACCGCGTTTAACAATTCTTTGTCAGTAAATGATTTGACTAGATATTCCTCAGCGCCAATCTTTATGGACTCAACTGCGCTTTCGATGGAAGGAAATCCAGTGATTACAAGGATTCCAATTCCTTTGTGGTTTTCAGATACATGCCGAACCAGTTCAATTCCATTTTCACCGGGCATCTTTAAATCGGTAATCAATAAATCAACATTTACGGAACCTAGTAGTTTAATTGCCGACTGAACACTATTCGCGGTATACACTTGATATCCCTCAGGCTGAAGATTTCTCTTTATAAGTTCAACTGTTTCGTCCGAATCATCAACTACCAGAATGTCTATCGGTATATCGCTTTTACTGTTCATGATTTCGATTGTTTAATTGGAATTGTAATTTGAAATTGCGAACCTTTGCCCGAAGTACTCGTTACAGCAATCTTCCCTTTATGCGATTCAATAATTCCTTGAACAACTGACAAGCCAAGCCCTGTGCCCTGTCCCACTTCTTTGGTAGTGAAAAAAGGTTTGAAGATTTTCTTTTGTATAGCCCCTGACATTCCAATACCATTATCTTTAACCAAAAGTAAAACACTTTTCCCTTTCTGTTTTGTTGAAATAATAATCTCGCCTCCACTGGGCAAGGCATGGATTGCATTGGTAATCAGGTTTACCAGAACCTGGCTCATCTGCACGGCATCCGCCTGAATATTGGGTAGATTGGGATCCAACCGCTCCCTGATCTTAATTTCTTTGGATTGAAAACGAACTTCAATAAAATAAAGAATATCCGAAATGATTGTGTTTAAATTTACAGATACAATCTGCTGTGGCATTTGTCTCGAGAAGATCATTAATTTTTTAATAATCTCGCGCGTATAAAGCGATGCCTTTATAATTCGATCCAGGTCTTCATCTTGCTGTGGATTCAATGCCCCTGATTTCTTAATCAATTGAGCAAAACCTAATATTCTGCCAAAGGGTTCATTCAACTCGTGCGCTATTCCCGCTGAGAGTTCACCCACAAAAGCTAATCTTTCAGAATGCTGGAGTTGCATCTGTAACTTTCTTTTTTCTTCCTCTATGGATGCGTGCTTTATGTACAGGGATAGCTCGCGTGCAACCATCTTAATCAATTTCCTTTCCTCGGGCAGAAAAGATTGTTTTTTAATGACGCCCTTCAGTACTGGTCGATATCCAATTTTGATGAACCCGTATTTTTTTCTTCCAACCAGCAAGGGTACAGTTAACAGGGTTTTGCATTTCGAAAAACCAGGGGTATCAAAGGCATCCTTACCCAAATTTATACTGGCCTCGGCAAAATTAGGGAACTGCATTGCCTCTGGCAAAATTGAAAGTGTTTTGGACAAGAAAATGGGCATGTCATGATCTTCTTCCCAGGCTGCTTTTGAAATTGCATAAAGGCACTTTAATTCCTTTACACGTTCTTTCAATTTATGATCAGTCGATACATTTTTCATTTTATAAATACTAAGCTATAAAATACAAACCTCATTCATGACTCTATCCTATTAATTAAACACTACTTCTTGAGAAATTGCCGCAGCACATATTGTAAAATTCCACCATTACGGTAATATTCTATTTCTATTAGGGAATCCAATCGGGCAATTACATGAAACTTAATTTCTTTACCAGCATCATTTTTGGCAATAACCTGAATTTCATTTAACGGTTTGATATCATTTGAAATTCCTGTTATCGAAAATGTCTCCTTGCCGGTAATCCCCAAGTTTTCAGCGGTTTCTCCTCTTTTATATTGAAGCGGCAACACACCCATTCCAACAAGGTTACTTCTGTGAATGCGTTCATAGCTTTCGGCTATAACACATCTTATTCCCAAAAGAAATGGACCTTTTGCTGCCCAATCTCTGGAAGAGCCGCTTCCGTATTCCTTCCCTGTTAAAACCAACAACGGAGTTTGCTCTGCTTTGTATTTTAACGAAGCATCGTAAACAGACATTTCTTTTCCGGAAGGCAAATGACATGTATAACCACCTTCTTTTTCTGCTAATTTATTTTTGATCCGCACATTGGCAAATGTACCACGCACCATTACTTCATCATTACCTCTACGCGATCCATAAGAATTAAAATTCTCCTTGGTCACGCCTCGTTCTAACAGATACTTACCAGAGGATGAATGCTCATTAAACCCTCCTGCCGGGGAAATATGGTCAGTAGTTACACTGTCACCCAATACCAGTAATGCCCGGGCATCTTTAATATCTTCCAGTGGTTCGGAGTGTTTAGAAATTCCGTGAAAGAATGGGATTTCCTTTATATAGGTGGAGCGATCATCCCATTCGTAAAGCTTCCCAGTTGGTACTTCCAGGTTTCTCCAAATCTCGTTTCCCTCGAATATCTCACCATAATTTTTTGCGAAATCACCCGGAGATAGAACACGACTGAGGATATCATTGATTTCATCATCGGATGGCCAGATATCTTTCAGGTAAACGGGTTCCTGATTGGCATCATAGCTTATCGGCTCATTGATTAAATCAACGTCAACACGACCCGCAATAGCATATGCTACCACAAGCATGGGTGACATTAAAAAATTCATTTTTACCTGAGGATGTATTCTTGCTTCAAAATTCCTGTTTCCTGACAGTACAGAAGTCACGATCAGATTGTTCTCATCAATCGCCTTTGCTATTGGTGCAGATAATGGCCCCGAATTTCCAATACAGGAAGTGCAACCATAGCCTACCAAATGAAATTGAAGCGCTTCCAAATCTTTCATCAAATCTGCTTTCTCCAGATAGTCTGTAACTACTTTTGAGCCTGGTGCCAGTGAGGTTTTCACCCAGGGTTTTGTATGTACTCCGCGTTCCCTTGCCTTTCGGGCAACCAACCCTGCGCCAACCATCACAAATGGATTTGACGTGTTGGTACAAGAAGTAATAGCAGCTATTGCCACCGCTCCATCCGATAGCATGAACTTCTCTTGGTCATGTGCAATCCAAATTGTTTTTAATCCATTGATTTCTTTCGTTTCTATTTCTGTTGAAAGTGCTTTTTCAGCGATTTTTGGAACGGGCAAATCTCCCCCTTCACTATCAAATCGGGTGATGGATTTTTGCAAATCACGTTCTTGTTGGGAGATGTATTTCCGGTCGAAGGATTGATCCAATAAATCGATAAATTTTTTCTTAAAGTCTTTTAAAAGGATTTTATCCTGCGGTCGTTTAGGGCCAGCAACTGTTGGTTCAATAGTCGAAAGATCTAATTCTAAAACATTTGTATACCTAATTTTGTCTTCGTCCGTGCGCCATAGCATATTGTTTTTACAATAGGTTTCTACAAGTGTAATCTGCTCTTCAGTCCGATTGCTTTTTCGCATGTACTCCAAGGTTTTGCCATCGATAGGAAAATAGGTGATTGTACTTCCAAACTCAGGTGACATGTTGCCAATCGTTGCCCTGTCAGGTACAGAAAGGTTATCTAAACCGGAACCAAAAACTTCCACGAACTTTCCAACCACACCAAATTCTCTTAGCATATGGGCAATGGTTAAAACAAGATCGGTGGCAGTTGAACCCAACGGAAGCTTACCCGTAAGCTTTAGTCCAATTACTTCAGGCATTATAAAATAGATAGGCTGACCAAGAATAGCCGCTTCCGCTTCAATACCGCCAACACCCCAGGCAACAACCCCAATACCGTTTACCATGGGCGTATGACTATCTAGTCCGACCAACGTATCCGGAAAAATTTCTCCATTTCTATTGATGACACCTTTCGATAAATATTCGAGGTTTACCTGATGGCAAATGCCCATTCCCGGAGGCACGACACTAAAATTATCGAAAGAGCTTTGCGCCCATTTTAAAAATTGATAGCGCTCTTTATTCCGATTGTACTCCTCATCAATATTGCGTTCGTAAGAATCTTTCGTTCCAAAATAATCTACCTGAACGGAATGGTCGATAATCAGATCAACCGGTATCACAGGATTTATGATGTTCGGATCCTTCCCCTGCCTCGCCACTTCGGCCCGAAGAGCTGCAATATCAACTACGGCAGGCACCCCCGTAAAATCCTGCATTAACACGCGAGCAGGTTTAAAGGGGATATCCTTATCCGATGCTTTATTTGGATTCCAATGCAAAATGGTTTCAATATTCTCTTTGGTTATCGCAAAGCCATCATAATTTCGCAGCGCATTCTCCAATAAAATCCTAATGGAAAAAGGTAGCGTACCAATATTAAATCCCTGGCGCTGTAATTCCGAAAGGCTATAGTATGTACTCTCAGCGCCATTGATCTTTAAACTTTTTTTAACGCGGAAGATGTCCTTTTCCATAAGTAATTGTTTTTAATTTGTATTAATTCATTAAACTCAAACATTAGTAACGAACTAATCAGTACTCTTGCGGCTGATTATCTTTTGCATAAAAATATTGTTCGGGATTGTGATGAGTTCGCTATTTTCATTTTTAAGGATTATAAAGAAAATTTGAATGTCGATGATTTTACCTTCGACCGGATATTCCTTCTCCACCAGCGTAATTGTATCTCCAATCTTTGCCGGATGACTAAAAAAAATAATGAGGGCAGAAGTAATATTTGAAAGTATGGACCACTGCGCAAAAAATGCTATCCCCAAAACGGTCAACATCGAAGTAGCAAAAATGATTAGTTTGTCCTTCTCAACCCCCCAAATGAGTAACAAGAATTGCAAGCTTATAAAAAGAAGAAAGAAATTAATAAGTTTTTTAACAATTTTCGCCCTCGCATTCTGATGTGCAAATTTTATTCTAACACTTTCGATAGCTTTTTGTATTGCAATTCTAAATATTACATAGGAAAACAAAACAACGATTGATTCTATAATTTTTATTTTATATTCTTCCATAATTAACATCTCTGATTTTATATTGACTAATTATAACGACTTGCAACAAGGTATGGTTCAAAACGAGCTATCTTGTTAAAGAAAGTACTTTCTTTTCATCATCAAGTAAGTTTAAATAAGTGGGTATAAAATACCCATTGGGTAATATTCTACCATAACAATTGATGATTCAATGACCCCAATGGGCTACTTCGCATTTGGCACAGATAGTGTTGTAGTACGACTAATAATCCAAAATTTATTTTTATGAAAAAAAGATTAATCACAGATAATGATTATGAACGTCTTGATATGTTCTTGGCGAAGCCTCCTACAGAATTAAGGAATTCGGAGATACTTAAGAAATTTTCAGTTGAATTTTTAGCCGCTGAGGTTCAGCCGCACGATTCTATTTCCAGAAGGATTATCACTATGAATACTTGGGTGCGCCTGAGGGAGTTAAAAAGCAAAAAAGAAATCGAAATGACCATTACCTATCCAAAAGATGCCAATAGTCATGAACGAAAGATATCGGTATTTTCTGAAATCGGGCTTGCCCTGTTAGGCAGATGTTTGGGAGATGTTGTTACATGGCCAACTCCCTTTGGGGCTGGACAGTTCGAGATCATTGAGGTAACCTATCAACCGGAAGCGGTTGGAGATTACCACTTGTAACCTCTGTATTTAAACATTGAAATGATTCTTGTGTAACTAAATAGTAATCATGAAACCCAGGGAATTTAAAACGACTATGCTCGATTACTTTAAGGCCTTGCTAAAAATACTACAATTTGATGCCGCATTGTTCAAAAAGGAATATAGAAAATCGTTTCAATACCTAGAGCCAACAGAACGCAAGGAATTAAAATCCTGGCTGCGCCAGTTATCCGAAGGGGAGCATCCTAAATAAACTATCGGGACCAACAGCGGTTGCTAAATTTCCGATTTGTACTAGGCTTCCTTTTCATGGACGTCTGGGAGTCGTTTGGCTGGGAATCTTAGTCATAGAAATAAAACTGCGTTTACTATAAAAATATACGATTAAGCTAACAATTATGAAAACAACAAACGCAATTGGTTTGGAAGTCGATAAAGCAAAACAACTTGCCGAAAAGCTTAATATACTTTTAGCAAACTACTCCTTTTTTTATCAAAACACCCGCGGATACCACTGGAACATCAAAGGAGAAAAATTCTTTGAGTTGCATTTGAAATTCGAAGAGCTCTACAATGACTTACTTTTGAAAATTGATGAGATAGCCGAAAGAATACTTACTCTCGGCCATTCACCCAATCATACATTTACCGATTACGCGGAAGTTTCAACGATTAAAGAAAGTAAACAGGTATCGGATGGTTTAAAGGCCGTTGCCAATATCCTCGAATCGTTCAAAACTCTTATTTCGCTTCAGCGGGAACTCCTCCTGTTGTCTGATGAAACCGGTGACGAAGGAACCAACGCATTGATGAGCGATTATATAAGAGCGCAGGAAAAACTGGTTTGGATGTATTCTGCATTCCTAAATAAATAGAGGTCATGAATGGATTAAGGTAAGATTGAACTCCAAATATAAAATTTGACTAAATCCAAAAAATCAACATCAAACGAAAGTTGAGCCCTGAACTCTTGCCTCTGGTGTCAAAACGATCGAGCGTGATGAAACGGTAGTTTGCTCCGAATTGTACCTTTTGTGTCAACCACCAATTAGCACCCATGAAAATGTGCGCATATCTCTGCCAGCAATGTTTGACTGGTTCATTTGAATCATGGAATACCGGACTCCTACTTCGAGCGCACCCCAGGCTTTGTAACCGATAGGTTTTGAAACAGGTACGGGATCAAAAATACCACTGCGTTTTCGATACGGTCTCATCTCGCCCGTCACCACCCACGAACCACTGATATTAAAACCGAACGGACTTGAATCGCCATCAGTCGCTGAATAAATCTTGTTTCCAATAAACTCAAAGCCCAATAGATAAGGACCTTTTCGCCAATAGGCTTCAAGGTCGTAGGTGATTAAATTATCCGCGTTGATCTTAGGTGTTTCAATAAAAACAGGGGAAAGTGAACAAGAATTTAATAACGAAATGTATCTGATTGATTAAAAACGGTATTAAAACGAAATTTTTTAAGTACAACTTTTGCCGTTTTTGATTTCGTATTTTTGACACATAAACGTAACGATCAAACCTCCAAAGCTGAGAACAGTAATTCAAAAAAAATGAAACATTCTATTTTTTTCACGGTTGATGCTTCTATTCTGTGCCTGATTTTGTTTGCAGCATGCATACTGATGGTAATCATTGGAAAACGAGTTCGGGGTAAGTTTCTAAAAGCGGATGAACAAGAATCAAGAGGTGGCGTAAACTCACTGCTTGGGGCTTTGTTTGGTTTATGGGGTTTTCTACTGGCCTTTACGTTTAGTAACGTATCCACCCGATTTGAAAATGTGCGGGCCATGATGGTGGACGAATCCAGTATGATTAGAACGGTTATACTTCGTACAGAAACACTTCCCGACAGTATGCGGGATAGCTTTCGGGGAGACTTGAAAAAATACCTTCAAGCCAGAATCGACTATTACGAGGATGCCAAAGATTTAGAAAAATTCAATAAGGCAAAACAAGATGCCGAAGAAATTGGCAAAAGATTATGGATGCAAACCATTAACGCATCCTCTGTGCCTGGCTTCGGCTTATCAGCAAACAATATGTTGGCCGCTTTAGTCGCTATGTATGATGTGGGCGCGAAGCGAGATGCCACATTGCTGGCAGGTATACCCACACCTATCTCTATGATGCTTTTTTTTATTGCACTAGTTATCAGTTTTGTGGGTGGATTTACTTCGCCCGATCTTAAAATAAAAGAATGGGTTGTTATTGTAGGGTTTATCTTACTGGCTAGCCTGATCATCTTCGTAACGCTTGATATGGCCAGACCGATGCGAGGCTTCATCAAACCCGACACTGGACAAGAGAAAATAATACAACTAAAAGAACTGTTTTAATTCTTTCCTCGTGCTAATGAGTGTGAACGTAAAGGCTCCAATAAAAAAGTAAACTAAAATTTAAATCTATGTGTCGCTGGATGGCTTACTCAGGTGGATCAATCAGACTGAATGATTTGCTTTTTGAACCCAAGGATAATCTAATTGATCAAAGTTTAACTTCGCGTTCGGCCGAAACACCAACGAATGGCGATGGGTTTGGTGTTGGCTGGTATGGAAACTGGAAATTTCCCGGGCTCTTTCGGAGTATCCGACCAGCCTGGAATGATTTTAACCTGCGCGACCTTGCCTTAAATATTGAGGCAAAGATTTTTATGGCCCATGTACGCGCTACCTCCTTGGCAACTGTACAAGAGACCAACTGCCATCCCTTCCGCTATAACAACTGGTTGTTTGTGCATAACGGTGAAATTTTTGAGGTGGAAAAATTCAGGAGAGAACTCCTAATGGCCGTGGATCCAAAATATTTTGAAAATATTCTGGGCTCAACAGATTCGGAGTTAATGTTTCATTTGGCGCTTACCTTTGGGCTAGAACAAAATCCGATAGAAGCAATGGCCAAGATGGTTGGGTTTGTAGAGCGAACGGGTAAGACGAAGAATGTTCCCGAGTCGATGTGGATGACCATCGGGTTATCGGATGGAAAAACTCTTTGGGGGTTTCGGTATGCCAGTGATGGCAATGCGCCAACCTTATTTCACAGTCGCGATAAGAAAGAATTAATCAAGATAAATCCGGCCTTACAAGATCGCTTTTCTGATGGGGACAGAATTTTGGTTTCCGAGCCAATAGGAAAATTCAAAGAGATGTGGGAAGAAGTTCCGCAAGGTTCTTCTTTGACAATTCAGGAAGATCGTATTGAGATCATGCCCTTTAAACCGGCAGGTCTAACATAATTCGCGAATCTGATGGGTTAACGTGAAGGCTTGTTTTTGCTTCAAGGTGGTTCTACTTTTATCTGAATTTACAAATGACCCTCATCAATCGGCCAGACGCAAATCATAAGCAAAAATGGGTAACTGCAGTACTCCTTCTTTGGAGCGGTGTACTTATAGCGCAGGACCTTGATCCAAGAGCTTATGTTAAGGCTCCCATAAATGGCACGTTGCTGGTTGGCAATTTGACGCATTCACAAGGAGGCGTACTTACGGATCCAACACTACCATTGGAAGACCTGGAAGCGACAGTGCAGACGGTGGTAATTGGTGGTGTACGAACCTTCAGCTTTTTGGGCCAGTCGGCACAAGCCCTTGTTGTTATGCCTTTTGCGATTTTAGATGCAACGGCATCGGTGAATGGACAACCACAAAGCGCCAGTCGTTCGGGCCTAGCCGACACGCGATTCCGTTTTTCGGTGTTACTGCTTGGAGGAAAAGCGGTAACCTTGGAAGATTTTCCCAAAGCAAAAAAAAGTACCCTTATTGGTACGAGCCTTACTGTGATAGCACCTACCGGACAATATTTTTCGGATAAATTAATCAACCTCGGCACACATCGCTGGTCATTCAAACCTGAAGTTGCATTGACACAACCCATTGGAAAAAGATGGATGATCGATGCCTATGCAGGAGTATGGTTTTTTACGAACAACCCTTCTTTTTATCCAAGCACATCGCTCCGCTCGCAAGATCCTTTGCTTACTTTTCAATACCACCTCAGCTACAACATTCGTCCGAGAATGTGGGTGGCGCTAAATGCAACATTTTATACGGGCGGACAATCTTCTGTAAATGATGTGTTCAAAGACGATCGGCAATCCAACTCCCGAATCGGAGGTACACTGGCGTTCCCTGTAGGAAAACGTCATGTGCTGAAGATTGCCTATAACAAAGGTGCGATTATTCGTATCGGTGCCAATTTCAGTACAATTTCTATTGGGTGGACAACTTCCTGGTTCGCGAAATCAAAAACGAGTGAAGAGTAATAATTTCAAAAAAATCATTAGGCTTTTTTACACTATGTCCTGAGGCATTCCAGTGGCAGAAGCTTGAGAGCTTGACAATCCTTAGTGTGCATGCTAACAGAACCGTTTACTTCATTACAAAAATATACGACTGACTATTTTTATGATACCGGCTTTTGGTAAGACCTTTCTCTTTCATAAAATGGGTAACAATAGTCTCTGAGAACTCGCGCTTGCATTTAAAAAAAGTAGCTTCCTTTTTTGGAGTCTGACCTTTAAGCAAGGCGTTGAGCAACGC
>Ga0154020_10000262_pt1 | contig 63069 bp, 49 predicted proteins | sample Klosneuvirus_201_FD_109709 | JGI IMG/M metagenome (GOLD analysis project Ga0154020, IMG submission 109709) | Active sludge microbial communities from wastewater, Klosterneuburg, Austria - Klosneuvirus_20160825_MG | ecosystem: Engineered > WWTP > Aerobic digester > Activated sludge | place...
GGAGGACATTTGAAACACAATGGTCCGCCAGGCTGGCTTACAATTTACCGTGGATTATGTGAGTTACGTGCTTTGGTCAAAGGTTTTCGTTTAGCTCGGGAGATTTGTGTACAATGATTAGACTGGCGTGTATGCTCCGGTTTTTTGGAGCCTCGGTTCCTTGCATTTTGGCCGCTCGTGACAGTTTCGAAAGAGGTCTATTATTTTCGATGGCCTGTTTTTTTATTGTTGGTTTGTATGTTTTTGAGTTAGAATGCCGCCTATGCGTGGTTTTTTTTATTTTTTGTGTCCTGTTTTTTTTCTTGCGTTTTTTTCTTCTGATGTTTTTGCATTGTTTGATGAAAATTCAAAGCCTTACGTTAAGACGTCGCCACAGACACCTCAGAAATGGCAGCCTTTAGCAGATGAGAAAATCATAGATTTTGATGTGTCCCCTTTATCTCCAGAAGCAGCGATAATTGTAAAAAATAAAACGGGTGATGAACGTGTAGTGTTTTGGGATTTTTCAGAATCTGCGTCTACTCAAACATGGCAAATCCCTAAAGGTGTTGAATTGTCTTTGGTGGTTTGGCATCCGCTTGCACAGCAAGTCTTTTTTTTAGCTAAACGTAACCATATCGATGAAATTTTAGTTTCTGAACGAACAGGATTAAACCTACGCACCGTCCTTAAGTCAGACTTGCCATTGCGTCGTTTAATTGTTGGCCCACGACCATTCGAGGTGGGGTACGACGCTAAAAAAGAAAAACCTATTTTTGAGTATCGCTTGTTTTTTGGAGTCAAAAGCTCAGGTGATAATTTTGCAATTCATTCCATTACGGAATCGGGCGCGCGCCGTTATGTGGTTGTTGGCGATCCTAAACAATCTATCAAGATAGAAGATAAAGAGGAGCAACCTAATACCATTGAAGCTATTTCTGCTTTACCTATAGGCTTTCATCCTTCTGGGGCTGCGATGGTTTGGCAAGACGCGCAAGGTTGTTTTAAAAAAGCAAACTATTCTTATGGAAATTGGGATTCGTCTGAACCTACAAAATTAATGGCGAAGCAATCTTTATGTAAAGGAAGTGTTACTTATACGCCTAATGGAATAGGTGTTATTCGATGGGAACCTCATGTTGCCGGGGTTAAATTGCTGCTCTTGAATCAAAAAGAAACGCGCCATGTGGCACAAGAATTTAAATTTATTTCAACTCCGTCCTCTGTTGCAGATGGTCGTGGAATTGTGGGTGTTACGCAAGAGCAGAATCAAGTCACGTTGCGTTACGTGCCAATTGAAATGCCTTTATCTGATGTTGTGAATGCTTGGATGTTTATCGAATCTGCGAGTGATTATGAAAAGTTGATGTCTTTGGGCGGTTTTTTTAGACCTACCAAACATCAACAACTGTATGAATTATATGACACAGAATCTTATGATCTTTTAGCGCCACGGCGCCCTTATTTGGTGACCACTGATATTTTTTGGGAACTTTATGCATCTGCATTCGAAGGCCTGTTTATTTTATCTGAACGTCAGTCTGCAATGCCGTTGTTTTGGAGCTTTATTAAGCAAGCGAGTGCCTACCTTAAGAAAAATTATCCAGAAGCTCAGGTCTCTAAAATGTTTTTAGCGGTTGAAGAACTGTCAAAAATAAAACCTTCTTTAAAATTAAGTCAAGAAGCGCAGGCTATTTCACAGGCTAAGGGCAATACCTCTTTTATTACTGACAAAGAATTTGATTTTGGAAATTTAAAACCCAGAAGCCATTACGCCAAAGACAAAGCACTCGCGCTTTATTTTAGCGCTTCTAAATATCTTATGGATATGAAGTATGAGCCTGAAGACCTAAAAATTATGGTCCAAATACCAGATGAAATACATCGTGCAGCGCGTCTTTGGATCGCGGCTTATGAGGGGTTTATTGCACCTCCGCGGGGGCCTCTTATTTGGCGGATAAAAGGGCTTGAGTCACGTCCCCCTCTTTATGTGTCAGTGCCAAAGGAAGAAAAACAATTTTTTCCGTTGTCTTTTGGGCTTGATAACGAGGTGCTCTTTGGCACGGTTGATCACATCCTTACAAAAGGGATGGGTGTTTTAGATAGAAATTTTCCTTCTGGTTTAGACCTGTCGTTTGTTTTTGGTCATTTAGCTTCGCTTGATTTTTTAAAAAACCAAGGTCAATTATCTAAGTATCCTTGTTTAGCGTCCGTTTTGTCTGATCTTCAAAAACGTTTAACGCCCTTTATTCGTCAATCTGATGAAAAGCAAACTTTATATCAGCAATGGTTAAGGGGGTTAGCTGTTCAGTGGGCTGATGATGTAGTAAAAACACAGACCATTATCAATCCACAATTGTGGTCTGTAAAACGTTTGCAAACAGGGTTGGCTTCTTGGACCACTCTTCGTCATACCACCGTTTTAGTAAATGAACGCACGGCCGCAGAATCAGGGGAAGGCGGTTATTTTGAGGCCTTAAGTGTAGAAATGCCTCGCGGTTATGTGGAGCCTGATGTGGCTACATTTAATGCGATTGCAGGGCTTTTTGATGCCACTATCGATTGGGTTAATTCTCATGGACAGTCATGGAAAGGAGATATTCCAGAAGGCGATATTGAAAATGATGCCTCTTTGCGCGTTAAGGCAAATGCAAAGCTCAAAGAAGGTGTGATAAATAGACTTAAGGAATCTCGGGATCACGTTTTATTGTTTAGAGATATTGCAAAAAAAGAGCTTTTGAATACGCCTCTAACAGATAAAGAATACGAATCTATTTTTTATGTTGGCCGTGCTGCCGAACATAATTTTTTGGTGTTTAAAAGTTTAGCAAAAAAAGATTTAGCACTTTCTACTCCAGAGCCTATGGCTAAAGTCGTTGATGTTGCGGGCGCCAGAGAGACGGGTTTATTATTGTCTGGTGTTGGGCAACCTTTGGAATGGGATCAAATAGTTCCTTTTTTTGGACGTAAAGAGATTGTGAGAGGTTCTGTTTATGCTTATCACGAAATTGTGTCTCAGCAGGTCTTAACGGATCATGAATGGCGAAAAAAACTTCCTTCGGTACCAAGACCTGCATGGCTAAAATCTTTTTTGAGCACCAAATCAATCTCAGCGGATGCTAAGATCCCACAATAACCTTGCGTATATGCTGTTGATAGAGAGATTTTGGTTTGTTTTTTTGGGACTGCTTTTGGGTTGTTGTATTTCATCACATGCAAATGCCCAACGTTTGCTTGTTACGGGCGATATTTTGTTGTCTCGTATGGTGTCTCAAGAAATCCAATTGCGCCATGGGCAATCACCTTGGGCTCATATTCTCCTTCCGTCTGCAGATTGGGTCGTTGGTAATTTAGAGGGCAGTGTTGGCACAACGACGGATTGCCTTTCTTCTGAGCATAGGCTTTGCTTTGCGACCCAAGCTTCGTATTTGGATTTTTTGAATACGGCAGGGTTTAAGATGCTTGGGATCGAAAACAATCACAGCGCAGATTTGGGTGTTCATGGCAAAATTAAAACACGCGAAAGTTTGCAGCAACGCGGTTTGTCATTCATTGACTTTGATTATTCACCCACGTTTTTAAAGCTTGGCCAACATACTATTGCTTGGATTGCAGTCAACACCGTTGCTGGCGCAGATAAGCAAAAGACGGATGTTCCTTCTTTATTGTTAAGTCAAAAAATTAGACTGGCGCGCGCACTTGCTGATTTTGTAGTGATTTATATTCATTGGGGAGAAGAGCTTGTTGATTGGCCGCACAAACAACAATACGAGATGGCACGTTGGTTGATTAACCAAGGCGTAGATGTGATCTTGGGTCACCATCCCCATGTTGTGCAAGAAGCTACATGTTTGAATCAACGACCCGTGTTTTTTTCTTTGGGTAATCATGTGTTTGATCAAAAATACCCACCTACTAAGGACGGGTTAATGGCGGATTGCCAAATAAAAGAGGGTCAGTTGAGTTGTGCTGCCTGGCATACTCACACCCGTGCATCAAGTTCATTCCCGTATAAAATAGACTTTGACACTACGATTTCATCGAATCTTAAATCATGCACGGTGAAAGCACACGCGCCTTTGCATATTGATGATCATGTGTTGAGTTTGGAATTAGAAGATAAACAACTTGCGCAAGAACGTTTGATTTTGCAGGCTCAAAAAAAAGAAGATACCACAAAATTGCCAGTTAAGATCCGTTTATCTCATGTTTTGTCTGTGTTTTCTGCGCGCTTAGATCAAGATAAAAATAAACCCGCTTTTTTGTTAACCCTTGAACGGCATTTTTCTTCTTTAGATCATAAGGAATCCCCACGTCCATATGTGTACCGTTTTACTGATCATGGCCTAGTCGCAGCCTGGCGTGGTTCTGCTTTGGCATGGCCATTAATTGATATACAATTGATATCTGTGTCGGGTGTGGATTATCTGTGTGCACTTCATCAACAGGATTCTTTTTTAGTTTCAGGTGTATCCTCTGCTACACGTACTGCTGTATATCAGTGGAACGGTTTTGGTTTTTCTGGAGTGGATGGAAGTGAATCCCTAAGCACACAATGCCGCTTATTATTTGCGCGTTTAAGTAAAACATTGTCGTTAGGCAAATGAAGGATGACATGAAACTTTATCTCATACACTGCGGTTACTACGATAATGAGATTGGTGCGGGAATATTTGAATCTCACACCAATTTCTTTGTTGTTGCATGCAGCCCTCAAGAGGCCCGTCATAAAGCAAAAGAAAAATCATATTTTAGGAACAAGAAAATGCATATTGATGGTATTCAAGAAATTAAAGTCGTCGATGGATACAAAATTGTTCTTGAATATGACCTAACTTTGGAAAACCTCGATCAAATTGAGAGTATCCAATTTAGAGATTTGGCGCCAAAAAATAATCAACCATGAACATGTCAGAACAAGCGCTTGCAGTGAACGCCCTTGCCATTGTTTAAATCTTGGACGTTAGGCAGTTTTGCGTTTCATAGTGCGGCTGACCTACCAAGATTTGAACCGACCCCAAAAAACTGGAAGAAAAAGATGAAGGTTTTTGGGGTCGGTTCACAGTGGAACGGGTTGTTTTTTTCTCGTGTGTATGCTCCGATTTTTTTAGAGCCTCAATTCCTTCTGTTTGGGTCGTTCGTGACAGTTTCAAAAGAGGTCATTATTATTGGCGCGTTTAAGTAAAACATTTGAACTCTGAATGGTTCGCTTCATGCATGTTTTGAGATATCCACATAAAATGTGATTGGACTGTGAATAACCCTGTGGATGAATGTTTTTGGTCTTGATTTGACAAGGGATTTTAATAACTGCCTAAAAAATAAGCAATAGATCTTTTTCTGAACTTACTGTGCGACCAAACTGCTGTGTTTCCGTATAAGAAAATCCTTAAAAATCTTATTCAAGTGTGTTGATTGATGGCTCAGCGTTGACCAATACGCCAAGACGTATTGAATCTAGTTGTGCGCGTAAAATTAGATATTGGGTTTTTAGTTGTATGCTTGTTTCTTGCAAAGAGAGTAGGTTTTTTTGAGATTCTAAAATGATATGGATGTGGGCGTTGGTGCTGCGTTCTATGTGAATTAGTTTTTCTTGATTGGGTATTAAATGCGTGCGGTATTGTGTTTGCATTTGGGCGTTTAAATTTAATTGCATTAAAAGTTTATGAATATGCATGTTGAGTTGTTGTTCGTAGACTTTAATTTTTTGTTCGTAGACATGTTGCTCGGCTATTTGCTCGGCTTGGGTTCCTTGCTTGCGATCAAATAAGGGCAGTTGCATGCGTAAGCCTGCACCTAGCCGTGTAGTGGCCTCGCCTGTGTGATTTTTTTGTCCGGAAAATCCAGATAATAAATGAAAATCTGCATCTAATTCTGGTATCCAAGAATGAATGGTTGTTAATTTTGATTGAGCGCCTAAAGCTTTTATTTTTTGCTTGATAGATTGAATTAAAAAATGTTGTTCCAAGGCTTGATTCTGGATGGCTTGTTCGCTCAGTAATATAGGTTTTGTTTCAAAGACAGCATGATCAATAGGCAAAGCTTGAATGGGTGTATGAATGCCCAAATCTTGTTGTAATTGTATTTGGAGTGACAATTGTTGTTGAGAAAGTCTTAGGGCATTTGTTTTTATTTGTTGATATGTTTGTTCTGCTTGAATGAGTGGATATATTTGGTTTTTATCTTGAGCATCCGTAGCTATAAATTGCAAACCATTTTCTGCAATGGCGGATAATTGTTGTTCGTAAAGCGCATATTGCATTTGTTTCATGCACAGCTGATAATAATGCACTTTGAGAGTGTATAAAAAAGATAACACTTCGGATGCAAATTGGTAACGTTTGGCAATTAATTGATGCGAAGCTATTTGTTTTTTAAGTGGAGCGGTGACCAAAGACATTAGATTGTATTCTACTTTGAATGCAAATGTGGAGTCTCTTTCTGGTAAAAATGTAAATTCAAGATGTGGATTTTCATATAAGCTTGCTTGTGTGATTTGAGCACGATGAATGCCTAATTCGTGCAATGCCACTTGAATTTGTGGGTGATGATTTAATGCCCATTGCATTGCTTGATCTAGTGTGAATGGTTGTTTGAACAATGATTCTAAGTCTGTGGGCAAAGGATCGTTTTCTAATTGTGTTTGAATCGAATAGGGAAGTGCTTGTTCTGTGTGTGATTTAAATGATTTTAAATCGTTGACTAATGTATTGTTATAACAATGTGAAAATAAAATAATGTTAAAAAAAAGAATCGCTAGTTTATATGATAGTTTAATGTTCATGGTTGTTTTTTTGTTTTAAGTTGTTCAATTAAAAAATGACCACCTTGCTCTGTGGCAATTTGTGCTTCTTGTGAGTTGATAGGGATAAGCTGCAATAAGTCAACTTTACCGGAAGGCAATAAGAACTGCCGTCTTGCATCGCTTGTTTGATTAACGAGCAAAGCATAATCTTTAACGCCTTGCGTGTATGTTTCTGGCAACACAATGCGATCACCAATATCAATTAAAGGCTCATCTATCACACCAGTGGCAATCAGCAGTTGCCAGATTATAACCCATTGTAGATATTTTATAAAACGTGGGTCATGTTGCTTGCTTTCTAACCAAAGTTCAAACCCTATTCCGCTGATTTGTTTGTCTTGATCATGAGTATCTTGTTGGCCCCATGGATTAGATAAACCAGAAGACAAATATATCCACGAATTATTTTGAGATTGTGCAATTAATACACCATTGGTAAGCCAACGAGGATCGATGTGCCTACTGCCAATATGTGCAAACATGGACTCTGTAAGTGTATAGATTTGTGTCTGAACGGTTCCAAACAAAGCAGGGTAAATCTGTTCTTCCCGAATTTTCCATGCATTTTCAAACCAAATTTCTTGTTCTTTATTGTTTATCATGCGAGTTCGTCCTGTATTTCTTGTTTTAATGCATTTAAGTACGTATGCATGATTTGCTGTCGTTGTTGTGCTTCTTTTTGTGCTGCTTGTGTGCACAAACTTGATTGGATGGTGAGTAGCTTTTGATAGAAATGATCGATGGCATAAATTTTATCATTCACACATCGCTGTTCACAAAAAGGATCGGTTGGTTCATAAAAAGGGCGCTTAAGCAATCCTGTTGTAGAAAAGCAACGTGCAATGCCAATGGCGCCAATGGCATCTAGTCTATCTGCATCTTGTACAATTTGTGCTTCTTTGGTTTTGGGTTTTATTTGAGCGCTAAAACTATGCGCCATGATGGCGTGTTTAATAGGATCTATTAAATCATAAGGATATTTTATTTGCGATAAATATTGAGCGGCCGCTTGCGCAGAGTAAGTAGAAGCTAAATGTCTTTCTTTACTGTCTTTAGAAACGATAACAAAATCGTGCAACCATGCAGCCGGTATAATAATGGCCAAATCACCGCCTTCTTGAATGCTTAGTTTTTTAGCCATATTGGCTACACGTTTAAGATGCAAAATATCGTGTGCCGGATCCTGATAATGGCCATGTGTCTTTAATATTAATGTTTCTAGTTGTTGCTCTAAATGAGATGTGTCAATCACAATGTTATACCCTTATGTCGTTTCTTATGTGGGTTCTGGCTCTCCTAGCTTGCGATAGATAGTCCGTAAAGAGATGCCCAATATTTTAGCGGCTAATTCCTTATTGCCTTGTGTTTTTTGCAAGGTAAAAGCAATGGCTTGCTTTTCCATGTCTTCTAACGGCATACCGTAGTTAAATTGAAGTGTGGTTTGAGATTGTAAATGCGTGGTATGTGATCCATAAATAGTGTCTGGAAGATCGGCAGGTTCGATGCTTTGATGGGTGCACAAAATCACAGCGCGTTCTATGGCATGTTCAAGCTCTCTAATATTGCCTGGGTACTGGTAGTGTTTGAGTGCGTGCAGTGCATGCGCAGAAAATAGCAGATGTGGTTTACCTGATTTGGCAGTATATTTTTGTAAAAATGCATGCGCCAATAGTTCAATGTCTTCTGATCTTTCTCGCAAGGCAGGCAATCTGATACTCACCACGTTTAAACGGTAAAATAAATCTTCTCTAAAACGTCCATTTTTGACTTCTTCTTCTAGATTTTTTTTACTCGCCGCCACGATTCGTACATCTACATGGGTAGTGTTGCCACCCAGTGGCTTGATCTCTCCGTTTTCAAGCGCACGCAAAAGTTTGGCTTGCATGTGTAGTGGAATTTCGCCTATTTCGTCTAAAAATAAAGTGCTGCGATGCGCTCTTGCAAAGCATCCTTCTTTATTCTGGGATGCACCCGTAAAGGCGCCTTTTTCGTATCCAAATAATTCACTTTCTATAAGACTTTCTGGAAGTGCTGCGCAATTAATAACAACCAGTGGACGTGTATGTCTATTGGAATATTGATGGAGATGTTGCGCAAATACTTCTTTACCTGTGCCGCTTTCTCCTTGTAATAAAACAACAGCGTCAGATTGGGCTACGTGTTCTAAAGTTTTTAAAGCTTTTAAAAAACAAGGTGCGCGGCCAATTAGATTTTGAGGCGTTTCTTTCTGCGCTAACGCTTGTTTAAGGGCCTGATTTTCTGCGACAAGAGTCCGTTTTTCTAACGCTCGCTTAACAGTTCTTGTGACGAGTGCTTTTCTAAATGGTTTAGTGATAAAATCATAAGCCCCTTCTTTCATGGCTTCTACTGCGTTTTCAATCGTACCATAAGCAGTCATTACAATCACTTCGCATGCATAGGGCGCTATCCGGATGCTTCTTAATAAAGACAATCCATCCATTTTGCCCATTCTTAAATCTGTTAAAACAATATCAATGGGATGTTTTTGTAATATCTGTAATGCTTGCTCTCCGGATTGTGCGGTGTGCACCAAATAGGCTTCGTGATGAAAAATTTGTTTAAGTGATTCTACAATGCCTGGTTCATCATCAACAATGAGAAGATTGGGTTTCATGCGTGCTTGGTTGATAACACGCTACAACTAATTCGGATATAGCCCACGCTAGAAGCTGTATTTTTATATATCCACTTGTTGATTTGTTTTTAGACGCATCTATAAAATCATCCGCGAGTGAGATTTTTCATGGATAATTTGCCTTGACGAATTTTTAAGTCGTGGCATAGTGGAATTTAGTGGGTTAAAGTGGCGTATTTTCCCTGAAAAATGACTCTTAAAAGGTATGTTTATATGTTTAGAGGACTACATCAGCATACCATTGACCTTAAAGGGCGCATTAATTTGCCCGCCAAATTTAGGGATTTTATGGCCATTCAGGGGGAAGATAAATTGATTGTGACTACATCGATCGATCCCTGTTTGGTTGTGTATCCAGTCATAGAATGGCAGCAATTTGAAGATAAGTTGAGCCGTTTACCTCAGTTTGATCCCAATGTGGTCAAACTTAAACGAATTTATGTGGCTGCTGCTGCAGAATGTGTGGTGGATAAGCAAGGACGATTGCTAATTCCTCAAGAATTAAGAGAGTATGCAGGGTTGGCTAAGGACATCATTTTTGCAGGAATGATTCAAACTTGCGAATTGTGGGCTAAAGATCGCTGGCAAGAAAATGCACAGCAAGCAAGGGCAGAGGCGTCGGAGGTTGCAAAAGCACTAGGTGCGTTGGGGTTGTAAATCGTGGTTGAAACAATATATTCACATGAATCTGTATTATTGGATGAAGTGATTTCGTTTATTCCTCAAAAATCTGCCTCTGTGGTTGCTGATTTAACGCTTGGTTTGGGTGGTCACTCTCAAGCGATTTTGCAACGTTGTTCAAATGTAACCAAGTGGTTGGGTGTTGATCGTGATGTCGAATCACTGTCTGCCGCGCGGACTCGACTTTTGCCTTTTTCTTCACGCGTGGCGTTGTCTTTTTATCATGCATGTTTTTCGCAGATAAAAGATGTATTACACGAGAATTTGTTAACAGGTGTGGATGTTTTGTTAGCTGATTTGGGTGTGTCTTCGCCTCAATTAGACAAGGCTGAACGCGGATTTTCTTTTCAACATCAAGGACCGTTGGATATGCGCATGGGGCAATCAGGGGAGACATTGGCTGAATTCCTAAATCGTGTGAGTGAACGAGATTTAGCCCACTTGATAGCAGAATACGGAGAAGAGCGGTGTGCAAGACAGGTCGCGCGTGCCATTATTGAACAACGTGCGCAATTACAAAATACGGTGCAATTGGCGCAATGTGTGCGCCAGGCTATTCCTATGCGGTTACAAAGAACCTCTTCTATTGATCCGGCAACGCGAACTTTTCAGGCTTTAAGAATTGCGCTTAACCAAGAATTGAATGAGTTATCTTGCTTGCTTTCGCTGTTGCCAACATTGCTCAATGACAACGGTGTTGCGCTTATTATTTCTTTTCATTCATTAGAAGATCGTATGGTTAAACAGTCGTTTTGGGCTGGTGCACATCCTTGTATTTGCCCATCTGATTTACCTTATTGTGGATGTAATAAAAAGCCAATATATGAGATTTTAACACCGCATCCTGTGGTGGCTTTGCCTGTAGAAGTCGAACGCAATAAGCGGGCGCGATCTGCTAAATTACGTGTGGTACGTAAATTACCAGCAAAACTTCAGGAGCAAGCATGATAAAGCAACTATTTAGCTCCTTGTGGTATGGTCCGCACTTGTTTTATGTGTTGCCTTTTGCGTTACTGTTGTCGGCTATGTTGTACCGTGTAAGGGTGCGTGCACAGCTTATTCGTGTGGGGTATGATTTGTCGTTATTGCAAACAGAGCAACAAACCCTTTTGAGTCAAAGACAAAACTTAAAGACGGAATTAGAGGCGCGCAAATCGCCGCTTAAAAGTTTAAAACCCGCAGAAATTCAATTTTCGTTGGGAATGGTTCAACCGCATCAATGGGTCTTTGTAAAAAGAACACAACCTGTGCCAGCAGCTGGGCGTGCACCATGAAAAAATCCTTTAAATCGCCTTTGGCGTTACGTCTGCGTGTGCGTCGTGTTAAAAAAGACAATCATTCGTCACATAAAGTGCGTCATGTAATAGAACATGTACAACACATGCCTCGTCCTTATTTGCTCACATTTATGGTGTGTTTGGTATTGTTGTCCGTTGCTGTTAGGTCTTATGTTTTACAAGTCTATCGCAACGAACCATTTAAAAAAATGGTAGAAGAACAGTATTTAAAAGAAATAGAAATTCCTGCTAGAAGAGGTTTAATTTTTGATAGAAATCAAAATCCATTGGCTGTCAACAATGATGTGCAGTCTTTGTATGTGCGGCCGCGTAAAATTCAAAAACCTGATATGTATGCGGCCAAAATTAGTAAAATTTTGGGATTGAATCAGCAAGAATTATTAAAAAAACTTAAATCTGATCGTGTGTTTGTTTGGATTAAACGTCGTTTAGACCCCAAGTTAGCGCAACAAGTGGTTGAGCTTAAATTGCCTCATGTAGGCGCTGTGACCGAAACAAGGCGTTATTATCCTAATCGCATGTTATTAAGTCATGTCCTTGGTGCAGTTAATCTAGATGGCCAAGGAATTGAAGGTCTTGAGTCTTATTTTAACGACGATTTAGCAGGTTCTCCAGCTACATTAGAGGGCATGCGCGATGCACGTGGCCAAACTATGTTGTTTGATGACATGGTCTCTTTGCCTGGGGTGGAAGGCCAGCATTTGCATTTGACCATTGATCGTGATGTTCAGCTTTTAACAAGCACAGCGCTTGCGTCTGGGATTGAGCGCGTGCATGGCAAAGCGGGTAGTGCAGTGGTTATGAATGTAAAAACAGGCGAAATTTTGGCACTTGCCAATTATCCTGAATATAATCCCAATACGTTTGATAAAACACCTAAAGAAGTTAAACGTAACCGTGCAGTGACTGATTTTTTTGAACCGGGATCTACGTTTAAAACAATTATGGTGTCTGCCGCTTTGGAAGAAAATGTTGTTAAACCAAGCGATATGATCTTTTGTGAAAATGGTGCCTATCGCGTAGGTACGCATACTATTCACGATGTGCATCCAATGGGTCTTATTTCTGTACGTTCTGTGATTGCGAGTTCTTCTAATATTGGTGCGACCAAAATCGCGATGCAATTAGGCAGAGATCGTTTTTATCATTATATTCAGGCTTTTGGCTTTGGTTCTAAATCAGGTATTTCTTTGCCTGGTGAATCCAGTGGTTTGGTGCGTCCTGCTTCCAAATGGCCCTTAGTTCAATTAGCCACGGTGTCTTATGGTCAAGGAATTAGTGTGAATGCCGTGCAACTCGTTCAGGCTTATGCGGCGATTGCAAATGACGGTGTGTTGGTGCCACCTCGTTTGGTTGCTTATACGCAACATGCGAGTGGACAAAAACGTGTATTTCCGATGCTTGAACCAAGGCGTGTGGTGAATTCTAAAACAGCAGCCCTAGTTCGAGATATGTTAGAAGCGGTTGTTAATGAAAAGGGTGGCACAGGTTCTAAGGCACGTGTGGCAGGAGTAAGGACCGCAGGTAAAACAGCTACTGCGCAAAAACCAGATCTTGTTACACATGCTTACGCGCCTGATAAATATGTGTCTAATTTTGCAGGTTATGTGCCCGCAGATGCGCCAGAGTTAGCGATTGTGGTGGTGGTGGATGAACCTCAAAAAGGCATGCATTTTGGTGGCGTGGCCGCAGGTCCTATTTTTCAAGAAATTGCGACGGGTGCATTGCATTTGATGCATCTGGTTCCTCAAGGCACAGTGGTCAAATTAGATCCTCGTTTGCTTCAAAACGATGTCGTTGATACCGAAGTGCTACTAGATAAAGATAAAGATCTTGATGCGGATGAAAAAATACTGACCAATGCACAATTGCCAGATGCGCATGCATTAGACAATGTCGAAGTCAATTCCGCTGTGAGTGCATCGCTCATGCCCAATTTACAAGGCATGACGGTCAGTCAAGCATTAGCTGTGATTCGTCAGCGCCATTTAGAAATTGATCCAGAATGGAAGGGTTTAGGCGACACGATTATGAAACAATTTCCGTCTGCGGGCAGTCCACTCAAAAGAGTTAAAAAAGTCCAGCTCTTTTTGTCTTCTTCTGCACAAAATGGGCTTTCTTATGCGCCTTAGCGATTTAGCTCGTATTTGTGGTGCTCATAAAACATCTTCTTCTTTGCTAGATATTGATGTTGAGCAAATATCTACAGATGCAGGCACTTGTGTACCTTCTTCTGTTTTTGTGGCCTTGTTAGGTAGGCGTTTTGATGGTCATGATTTTATTACACAAGCGATCAAACAAGGTGCCGTAGCCATTGTGAGTGAGCGCATGCGTATGTGCGAAGTTCCGTCTCACGTTGTGTGGATTCGCGTGCCTCATGCTCGCATGGCTCTGGCGTATTTGCTTCGTGCGTTTTATCGTCTAGAAAATGCTAAAATTGCTTACTTGGGAGTCACAGGAACATGTGGAAAAACTACAACCACTTATTTGTGTGAACACATTCTTAAACAAAAAAATCCAAACGTTGCTTTACTTGGAACTAACGAACAACGTTTTTTAACTCATCGCTGGCCTAGTACACATACCACAATGGAGGCTACTGCTTTAGCCAAACAATTGAATCACTTGACTGATTTGGGCGCACAAGAAGTGGTGATGGAAGTGAGTTCTCATGGATTGGCTGATAATCGCGTGCATGCATTAAGTTTTGATGTGGGCGCATTTTTAAATTTATCACACGAACATTTAGATTTTCATGGTCACATGCGCGCCTATTTTGATGCCAAATCTAAATTGTTTAGTGAGTGCATGAGCCCTTCTGGCGTAGCTGTGATTGCGGTCGATGATGAAGCGGGTGTGCAGATGTGTGACCACGCAAAACGCTATGTAAAAAGTTTGTCTGTGAGTACACAACATGCTTATGCCGATGTGACTGTTTCTCGTGTGGTGCAAGATAGTACGCAGCTTATTATTGATTTGCAAACACCTTTTGGATCTTGTTCTTTGCAAAGTCCAATGGTTGGAACACACAATGCCCAAAATGTTGCGGTGGCGGCAACCATGGCATTATTGCGTGGTGCAACGATGGAGCATGTGCATTTAGGAATATCTGAATGTGTGGTGCCTGGCCGCTTGCAGCGTGTTGTGTCTTTAGATAAACGTATTGGTTTTGTTGATTATGCCCATAAACCAGAAGCACTCAAACGTGTTTTAATAGAACTTAAAAAAATGGCTACGCACCGTTTATTTTGCGTGATTGGTTGTGGTGGAGATAGAGATCAAGACAAACGCCCATTGATGGCTGCCGTTGCTTGTGAATATGCCGATGTCGTTATTTTAACGAGTGATAATCCACGCAGCGAAGATCCCGCTTTTATTTTGGCTCAGATGCAATCGGGCATACCCTCTCATTCGGCGGCTTTGTGCCAAGTCGTAGAAGATCGTAGAGAAGCGATTGGTATCGCTTGTTCAATGATGAATCCTTTTGATATTATTTTGGTGGCGGGCAAGGGGCATGAAACTTACCAAATCATAGGAAATCAAACAATTGATTTTGATGATGTTTTAGTGCTGAATCAAATGTTTTTAAAGACGACACCAAAAAATGCACATGAAATTGAATAAGGAATAGTAATGGAATCTCAGGATACCCATTTTGTGTTTGAGTCTTCGTGGTTGGCTTCTTCTTGTGGTGGGGAATTTGTGCATCAACCTAAAGACTGTAGCGCTATTTGGCATGATACACGAACGCTTGCACCTGGTGCTTTGTATGTGGCTTTAGACGGCGCACAATATAACGGACATGATTTTGTTAATCAAGCCATTTTGTTAGGTGCTGCATGCGCGCTTATAGAAAAGCGTTATTTGGAGCAAGTACTAAGTCGTTTAAGTGTGCCTGATTTTTCTTTATTGGTGGTCGACCATTCTTTAGTTGCTTTACAACAGCTTGCACGTGCGCACAGGCAACGATTAAATACGCGTTTTTTGGGCGTTTGTGGATCTAATGGAAAAACATCAACCAAAGAGTTATGCGCAGCAGTATTGTCTTCTATTGGCCATACTTTTCATACGCACGGTAATTATAACAATCATATTGGGTTGCCTTTGTCTGTTTTGCAAGTGAGACCCTGGCATCAATTTGCAGTCCTTGAAGCAGGGATGAATCATTTAGGTGAATTGACTTTGCTTGGCGGTATTTTAGAACCCGATGCGGCATTATTAACCACCATTCAAGAAGAACACTTAGAAGGTTTATTGTCTTTAGAAAATGTAGCACGCGCCGAAGGTGAGTTGTTTCATTGTGTGCGCAATTCTGGGGCTTTGATTTACCCTGCAGATGAACCACTCGTATATCAATATGCTTTGCCAAATAGACCAGATCTTAAGCATCTTCGTTTTTCTTTAAATACAAAACTTCCTGTTAAAGAAAACTACAATCAATCACTTGTTGGTTTGTCTTTAGCCATGCAAGATGCTGATTTAGTCGTCGAATTAGGGGCTGGTTCTATTGTTACAAACACGCAATTTACATATCAATTAACAAAAACAGAAATAGATCAATCATGCCAAGTAAATGCGCACTTGTCTTTGCATCATGCGTGTGTGCCTTTTTGGGGACAACATTATGCTAAAAACGCGTTGGGTGCCATTTTAGTTGGGCTCCATTTTGGAGGATGTTTAACTCAAATTCATCAGGCATTAATGGATGTTCCGTTAATGAATCATCGGATGCGTGCTTATGTGGCTAAAAATCATATTGTCATTGACGATTGCTATAATGCCAATCCAGGTTCTATGCGGGCCGCAATTGATGTACTGCAAACGGTTTCTAAAAAAACGTCGATGTGTCGGGTTGCCATCTTAGGTGATATGTTTGAACTAGGTGATCAGGCTGAATCTGCGCATCAAGACATGGCACGTTATTTAGTTGAACAAGGGATCGATTTGGCTGTATTTTTGGGCCAGTATGCAGCGGTGATGGCACATGCGGCGCAGTCTTTTGGTTTATCTGCAGAGGCATTATGTTTTGGGCCTTCATTTAGGCCTCTTTGGATGTGGTTAAAATCTAAAATGCGTGGCCCATGCGTAATTTTGGTTAAGGGTTCTCGCGGGATGAAAATGGAACACATCGTGAAAACCTTAGGTGTAGAAAATTGAGGAATGTAAATGTTATATTACTTGTTGTTCCCATTAAGAGAGTATTGGTCACCACTTAATATTTTTCGTTATGCCTCCTTTCGCACAGTAGGTGCTGCCATGACCGCATTAATGCTGTTTTTATGGCTGGGACCTAGGTTTATTGCTTGGCTAAGAATTTGGCAGCACGGGGTGTCTAATGTGAGAGAAGACACGCCCTTGCAACATCAAAAAAAAATAGGCACGCCTTCTTTTGGCGGACTCCTTATTATTGCGTCTGTGTGCGTATCTTTATTGTTGTGGGGCGATCTAAAAAATCCATTGTTACTGATGACTTGGAGCACTTTTTTATTGTTTGGAGGCATTGGTTTTTTAGATGATTTTTTAAAATATAAAAAACGCAACTCTAAGGGATTAGCAGGAAAAAAGAAGCTGTTTTTACAAATTATTGGTCTGTTATTAATCGTGTTTGTATTTTTATCTAATTATTTGCCTTGGCCCAATTTGCCGGGGTGCACTCAAACCTCCTCTTTTGTTGAGCGTTTTGCGTGCGGACTCAATACGCAATTATCTATTCCTTTTGTGTCAACCGAAAAATTCAATTGGTTTATGGGACGGCCGTTATATTTGTTGTTTATGTTTTTAGTCATCATGGGTACGTCTCATGCTGTTAATTTAACAGACGGATTAGATGGTTTAGCGATTGGACCTTCGATTATTTCTTCGGGCACATTTTTGGTTCTAAGTTACGTGGCAGGGGCGGTTATTAGTGAATTTGATATTGCACGTTATTTGCATATTCCACATATTTTAGGTGCTCAAGAATTAGCCGTGTTTTGTTCTGCGCTTGCGGGTGCGGGGATGGGTTTTTTGTGGTTTAATACATCGCCTGCAGAAGTATTTATGGGTGATGTGGGGGCTTTGGCTATTGGTGGTGCATTGGGCATGGTATCTGTGCTTACAAAAAACGAATTATTGTCACCTATTATTCACGGTGTATTTTTGGCCGAAACACTTTCTGTTATGTTACAGGTGGCGTCTTTTAAACTCACGCAAAAACGTATTTTCAAAATGGCACCACTGCATCATCATTTTGAACTCAAGGGTTGGCCAGAACAGAAAATTGTTGTACGATTTTGGTTGATTTCTATTCTTTTGGCATTGATTGCTTTATCCTCACTTAAAATCAGATAATGTATGGATAGGTGTTGTTGTTTATGAATGGATCGGTTGTTGAGCGCATGGCTACAATCGCGTTGCAGCGCGTGTGTGTGTTAGGTGCTGGCGTGTCTGGACTTGCGGCCGCACGTTTGTTGCTTAGATTAGGCGCGCAAGTTCTTATTTGCGATAAACCTCGTGCACAGGCTCATGTGTCTGATGCAATAGAACAGTTATTGAAACAAGACACTCGATTTAAGGCTCAATTAAGTGTTACGTTTTCTGAAACACAACAAGAAGCGCTCACATGTGATGGGGTTATATTGTCTCCTGGTATTTCTTTGTCTCATCCTGTGATTATTCAAGCAAAAAACAAAGGTTTGTGGGTATTATCTGAACTTGCGCTTGCCGATGCAGCACTCAAGCGCATACTGAAAAAACAACCAAGTAGCATTGTTAAACATGTCGCCATTACAGGCACCAATGGTAAAACAACAACTACTGCTCTAGTTGGACATTTGCTCTCTTTTGCTGGTCATCGCGTATTTGTGGGGGGTAACATTGGAACTCCTTTGTCTGATTTGGTGTGTGCTTATTTTGATGGTGTAATCTGTGAATTGCCTGCATTTATTGTACTTGAATTATCAAGTTATCAGTGTGAATGTTTAGGCGATTATTCGCCAGATATAGCGGTGTATTTAAATTTAACCCCCGATCATTTAGAGCGTTATCAAACGATAGCGTGTTATGCGCAAGCCAAAGAAAAATTATTTTTGGCGCAACGTGAGCAGGGCGTCAGTATCTTGAATGCAGAAGACGATGTATGTGTAAAATTACAAGATAAATTAATAACAACAAAGCTTAATTTTTCTTTATGTGATAAAAAAAACACATCTATGGCGCATTTAGATGCGTGGTTAGATGCAGAAGAAAATGCACATATTTGTACGCCTTTGTGGCCAAATCAATTGATTTCATTGTCTCAAACTCCTTTGGTGGGACGTCATAATCGACAAAACCAATTAGCTGCTTTGTTGGTTGTTCAGGCTTTGGGTTTGGATCCTTTAGTTGTTTTTGCAGGGCTTAAGTGTTTTTATGCGGTTAAACATCGGATTGAAAAAATAGCGCATCAAGCGGGGGTTGATTATTACAATGACTCTAAAGCGACCAATGACGATGCTGCGGCCAAGGCGTTGTTGTCTTTTAACCGTCCAATTATTTGGATTTGTGGTGGGCGAGATAAAGCGGGTGGATATCAATTATGTTTAGCCGCGGCACAAAAATATGTTAAAACAGTGATTTGTTTTGGCGAAGCTAAACATTTAATAGCTGCCGTTTTTAGTCCTTTGTTCCCTTGTTTTGTGTGCGATGATTTATCTCAAGCGGTGGCGCAAGCAAAATTGTTAGCACAACCAGGTGACGTAGTCTTATTATCACCTGCTTGCTCCAGTTTTGATCAGTACAAAAACTACGAAGCACGTGGCATTCATTTTGAACAATTGGTTTTACAGGAGGCAGCATCAGGATGAAATCATTGCGTCGGAATTGGCCTATTTGGTCTAGATTAATGAATCCATCTATCACTGATAAATTAAAAACCAATGCGCAACATTATTCAGCTCAGTTTTTAGTGGATGCTTTATTTGTGGTGACCTTGGCTTTACTGTGTTTTGGGCTCACCATGGTGTATTCGGCCAGTGCCGTGTCTGCTTTTGGCCGCTATAAAAACGATACCTACTTTTTACAAAGGCAGGCCTTATTTGTGGGACTTGGTCTATTGGGTATGCGTTTGGTTCAAACAGTACCCTTGAACTTTATTCGTCAAGCCATGCGTTTTTTATGGCTGCTTGGGATTATGTCTTTATTGCTTGTTCTTGTGCCCGGGCTTGGACGTGTGGCTAATGGCGCAAGGCGGTGGTTTACTTTTTTACCTTTGCAACCTGCGGAATTTGCTAAAATTTTGGTGATTTTGTTAATGGCGCATGCGCTTGCCAAAAAAGAAACATTTAAACAAACACGTTACATTTGGCTTTCTGCATTTGCTGCACAATCTATTATTATCCTGGTCTTGTTAGAGCCTGATTTTGGTACAGCTGCAGTGTTACAGTTTTTAGTTATCATGATGCTTTATTTGGGAGGAGCACGTCTTGGTAAAGTATTTGCAATTATTTTGGCTTTGATTCCTGTTGGGGTGTATTTGGTTCAAAAATCACCTTATCGCATGCGTCGTTTACATGCTTTTTTGGATCCTTTTTCGGATCGTTTGGGAGCAGGCTATCAATTAGCAGAAGCGCTTATGAGTATTGGTTCTGGCGGTTTTTTTGGTGAAGGGCTTGGTGATAGTAAACAAAAACTTTACTTTGTGCCAGAAGCACATACCGATTTTATTTTTGCAATTATTGGTGAAGAACTTGGTTTTTTGGGTGTAAGTTTGTTGATTATCTTGTTTTTGTCGTTTTTATTTTTGGGGTATCAATTAGCCATGAAACACGAAGATCCATTTGCCCGTTATGTGACTTTGGGAATTTGTTTTTGGATTGTGTCTCAGGCTGGTTTAAATATGGCGGTATCAACAGGATTGGTGCCCACAAAAGGATTAACGCTTCCTTTGATTTCCTATGGTGGAAGCTCACTTTTGAGTTGTTGCTTGGGGATTGGGTTGATGTTTTCGGCTGCACACCCATTACTTCGTAACGCTGGATCTAGGCGATGAAATTAATGGTTGCAGGGGGCGGCACTGGTGGGCATTTATTTCCCGCAATTGCAGTCGCAGATTATTGGACAACACAAACACCAAGTAACCAAAAACAGGATGTTTTTTTTGTTGGTACTAAATATGGTCTTGAGGCGCGCCTTGTACCCTCTGCAGGTTACCGTTTATATACAGTGTCTCAGTCAGGATTTAAACGTAAAAATGGATGGGCACGTTTGGTCTCTTTTTTTCAAGTACCATGGAGTTTGATTCAGGCTTTATGGATTGTTTATCGTGAACGTCCAGATGTTGCTTTTGGGGTGGGTGGTTATGCGTCTTTACCGGGAATTTTAGCTGCTTTTATTGCCCGCATACCCACTGTTATTTTAGAGCCCAATGCGGCACCTGGATTAGCCAATCGTTTATTGGCTCCTCTGGTAGATAAAATTATATCTCCTTATCAAGAAGTGATTGATTGTTTTAAAAGTAAAAAAGGGTGTGTGCTTCCTGTTCCTGTGCGTGCTTCGTTGCTTTCTGCTTGTTTTAAGCCAAAGCCTTGGCAGGGACAGGGTGTGTTTCGTATTTTGGTTCTTGGTGGATCTTTGGGCGCTCGTGACATTAACCAGATTTTAAGTGCATTGGCTGTGCAGTTATACGCTTTGGGTGATATTGATGTGACTCATCAAACAGGTACTCAAGACGAATTAAAAATAAAAATGGCTTATGAATCACAAGGCATTTTGGGAGAACGCATACATGTGCATGCCTTTATTTCAGATATGGCAGCTGCTTACGCAGAAACTGATTTAGTGATTTGTCGCGCAGGTGCCTCTACGTTAGCAGAACTTGCCTGTGTTAAAAAACCTGCCATTTTGGTTCCTCTTCCTACGGCCACCGATAATCATCAACTTAAAAATGCAATGGCTTATGCCCGTACGGGTGCCGCCATTGTCGTTGAGCAAAAAAATTTACAAAAAGAGCTTGTCAATAGGGTGTCTCATTTTTTACGAGAACCAGAACAGCTAGCGCATATGATGCAATGTGCAGATACATTGCAAGCACATCGTTCAACCGCTGAATTTTTTAAAGTATGTGTGTCGTTGGTCAATTCGTGCACATCTTTGAAATAGCCTCATAAATAAGGAGTTTTTTGTTATGAAAGCCATGTTTTGCGGCCGTATGCCGCGTTTACATTTTGTTGGGATTGGTGGTATTGGAATGAGCGGTATCGCCGAAGTTTTGCTCCGTTACGGATATCAAGTGACCGGATCTGATGTGGCGCAAAACGATGTGGTTCTTCATTTAAAATCTTTGGGTGCCAAGGTTTATCATGGCCATCAGAGCGATTATGTGGGCGATGCAGAAGTGGTTGTTGTATCCACCGCCATTCATCAAGATAACCCAGAGTTACAAGAAGCACGTGCCAGACATTTACCTATTGTCCACCGCGGGGAAATGCTTGCCGAAATGATGCGCCTAGGTAACGGAATTGCAGTGGCAGGTAGCCACGGCAAAACGACTACCACCAGTTTAATTGCGCATTTATTGTCTATTTCAGGGTTTGATCCTACCGCCATTGTGGGTGGTGTTGTTAAAAATTTTGGATCCAACGCCAAAAAGGGAATGGGCGATTATTTGGTTGCCGAAGCAGATGAAAGCGACGGTTCTTTTTTAGAACTTTTACCCACATTGGCGGTTGTGACTAATATTGATCCAGAACATTTAGAACACTACGCCGGCGGATTTCCTGATTTATTAAAAGCATTTGTTAATTTTATTAATTCTATTCCATTTTATGGTTTGGCTATTTTGTGCCAAGATCATCCAACCGTGCGGGCTTTATTTTCATCGATTAAAAAACGTTACGTAACTTATGGATTAGGTGAATCAAATTATACATTAAAAAATCTTGAAATCACAATGTCTGGTGTTTTTTTTAATCCCATTCGTTTTTCAGAAACATTGCCACGTGTGCATTTCCCTATGATTGGTGCGCATCATGCGCAAAATGCGTTAGCGGCACTTGCAGTTGCGGATGAATTAGGTATTTCTTTTTCTTGTTATCAAGAAGCGCTTTCTAGTTTTGCGGGAGTGTCTAGACGTTTTGAATTAAAAGGGCAAGCACAAGACATCTTGGTATACGAAGATTACGGACACCATCCAGTAGAGATAGCGGCCACATTAAAAGGTGCTAAACAGGCTTTTTCAAGACGTTTGGTGGTGGTGTTTCAACCTCATCGTTATTCTCGTACCCAGCTATTATTAAAAGAATTTGGTGCTTGTTTTGAATCTGCAGATTTAGTGGTTTTAACAGATATTTACCCGGCAGGAGAAAAACCAATTTCTGGATTAAGCGGCGAAAGTATTGCAAAAGCTTGCCAAGCACAAGGATTTCATCAAGTTCTTTATTGCCCACACAAACATGATTTGCCTGCATTTGTTGCCGATCATCTGCACCCACAAGATCTTGTTTTATTGATGGGTGCAGGCGATATTCATAAAACTGCTTCTGTTTTATTGAAATTACTCAAAGGACATAGTTCATAAATGTCTCTTTGGTCACAGCCTTTTTTGTGGTCTCTTTGGTCTGATTTGATAAATCAACAAGAATTATTGGTTAAATTTAATGAACCTCTTTCTAAACATACTTCGCTTAAAATGGGTGGCCCTGCAGATGTGATGTTGCAGCCTTTTTCGGAACGTGCATTAGTGCGTGTGTTGGCTTATGCAAAAGATTATCAAATACCTCTTACTGTGATTGGTGGTGGAACTAATTTGTTGGTGTCTGATGCTGGTATTCGTGGTTTTGTTTTAGACACGCGTTATATTTCATCAGAAATAAAAGAAATTGAACAAACTCCACAGTATACCCGCTTATTTGTGGGTGCCAGTGTTCATACGGTGGCTTTGGTTCGTTATGCGGTGGCCCAAAGATTGATGGGGGCGCATGTATTGGCTGGTATTCCTGGTTATGTGGGTGGAGCCATTATTATGAATGCCGGCGGACACGAAGGTGAAATCAAAGATTGTACGCTGCGTGTTAAAATTGCCACTGCAGATGGATTAAGTTGGATAGATGCACAAAATGTAGGTTTTTCTTACAGGCGATCTGGTTTTTCTTCGTTATGTGTGATTGTAGGTGCAGAGCTTAAATTAAAACCATGCGGGACTTTTGATGTGGCTGCCTATGTGAAAAATCACATGCATAAACGTCAAAAAACACAACCACTGTCTTGGCCTAATGCGGGATCTTTTTTTAAAAATCCATGTGGCGATTATGCTGGACGTCTTATAGAAGATTGTGGTCTTAAGGGATACACGGTGGGTGGTGCAGAGGTATCTATGGTGCACGCTAATTTTTTAGTGAAATCAAAACGTGAAAAAAATTTCACAAAAAGTATGGATTTTTTTACATTAATAAAGACGGTTAGAGAACGTGTGTATTTAAAACATCACATATGGTTGGAGTTAGAAGTTCGTATCTTGGGAGAACAAGACGAACAAGCCCGTGCACTTTTAGAAAATAACCACCGTTCTTGAATATGAATTAACTGTCAAAGGTATAGGTCATGACAACCATGCGCGATAAAGTGATTGCCGTTTTAAATGGTGGCCTTTCCGCAGAACGCGAAGTTTCTTTAGCGTCTGGACAGGCGTGTTACCAGGCGCTTTTACGTTTGGGATACCGGGCTGTGTTAATTGATGCAGGTCGTGATTTACCACAGCAACTTATAAATCAACGTGTTCAAGTTGTTTTTTTATCCGCATTGCATGGCCATTACGGAGAAGATGGCTGCGTGCAAGGCTTGCTTGAATGGATGGGAATTCCTTATACAGGATCTTCTGTGCTGGCTTCTGCCCTGGCCATGGATAAAGTTCACTCTAAAGATTTGTTTATGCGTGCGGGGTTAAACGTGGCGCCTTATTCTCTTGTCACTGTGTCTTGTTGCCAAAGACAAGAAGAGCAGGTGTCTTTGCATGGTTACCCTTGTGTAGTCAAACCCATTAATCAAGGCTCTTCTGTGGGTGTTAGTTTGGTTAAGGACCAAACAGAATATGCAGCTGCATTGCAATTGGCTATGCAGATGACCACAAAAGACAAGCAATCACAAGTAATTGTGGAACAGTATATTGCAGGACAAGAAGTACAAGTTGCAATTTTAGATGGAAACATTTTGGGTAGCGTTTGTGTAGAAACACCGCGCGCATTTTATGATTATGTAGCGAAATACCAATCATCTGATACCCGTTATTTAATTCCTGCGCCCATGGCTTTATCAGAGCAGGCCGTTTTGTTTCAAGCAACCCAAACGGCCTACCGCGCCTTGGGTTGTAGCGGTGTAGCGCGTGTTGATTTTATTTTAGATGAAAAAAAACGGCCTTTTATTTTAGAGGTTAATACCTTGCCAGGAATGACCTCACATTCTTTAGTTCCAAAAATTGCACAATACGCAGGTGTTTCTTTTGAAAATTTAGTGGAAAAAATTTTACACGGAGCACGTTTACACATATGAGAGCCAAAAACCCAATTAAAATGGGCGTGTTCTTGCTGGTTGTTTTGGGCGTGTGTGCGGTTCTTGTATCCTCTTTTCGCATGCATGTTCGTGGTCGTTCTTGGTGGTTTGCAGTTGAACAGTTGTTTTATTTAAAGAAAGTCGTTGTAGTGGGACAACAAAAAATAAAAGAAGAAGAAATTTTAAATTATCTCTATCTTAAAAAAGATAAACCTTTGTGGTCATTTTCGATTGAATCTATGCGCCAGGCGCTATTGTTGCATCCGCTTATCAAAGAAGTTGAATTGCGCCGTGATTTGCCGCACTCTTTAGAAATTAGAATTCAAGAACACCAAGAAAAAGGATTGGTTGCACTTGGAGGGCTCTACTTAGTTAACGAAAAAGGTGATATTTTTGCACGTATAAGCTCTCAAAATATGCCACATAAACCTGTGATTACGGGTTTATCTAAAGAGTTATACCAAACCGATCGCAATACTTGGGACCGGCTAATTGAGATGGCATTTGATTTTTTGGCCGCAGCAGATGCACATGCAATCGAAGTCACTGATGTGCATGTGGATCGTGTACTTGGTGTGTCTGCACATTTTTGGTTTGAGTCAGACAAAAAAGAAGGCGCTATTTTGCAAGACGATGTCATGGTGGCAAAAGTATTTATGGGCCATGAAAAATTTTCACAAAAATTAGCTCGCTTGCTTGAAATGAAACAACTTTTAGAACATCAAGGAAAATGGGGTAGCACATTTTTTTTAAACTATTCACGACATCCTGAATGGGTGGTTGTGAAAAGTGAAGCATTACGTTCGAGTCGGGCGCAATCATTAACAACAACACAGGCGTATTCAGCACGCTAAGGCAAGGTATTTTATGGCAAAAAATGACGGCATTATCGTAGGTTTAGATATTGGCACGACCAAAATTTGCTGCATTGTGGGTGAAGTCACAGAAAAAGGCTTAGATATTATTGGTATCGGTACATCACCCTCTAAAGGCTTAAAAAAAGGCGTGGTGATTAATATCGAAAGCACAGTGGCTTCTATTCAGCGTGCGGTGGAAGAAGCTGAATTAATGGCTGGCATTAAAATTACAGAAGTGTATGCGGGAATCTCTGGAAGCCATATCAAAGGTTTTAATTCTCATGGAATTGTAGCGGTCAAAGATGGCGAAGTGACCGAATCTGATATCTCGCGTGTAATCGATGCCGCTAAAGCAGTTGCAATCCCATTAGATCGCGAGATTATTCATGTATTACCTCAGGAATATGTAGTCGATGATCAAGATGGCATTCGTGATCCGTTGGGGATGAGTGGTGTAAGGTTAGAAGCTAAGGTTCATATTGTATCTGCATTGGTTAGCAGTGCACAAAATATTATCAAGTGTGCCAATCGCACAGGCTTGAATGTGGCAGATATTGTGCTTCAACAGTTGGCGTCTAGCCATGCTGTTTTAAACGAAGATGAAAAAGATTTAGGCGTTGCTTTGGTTGATATTGGTGGAGGTACCACAGATCTCGCAATATGGAGCCACGGTGCGATTGTTCATACCTCTGTACTTGGGTTGGGTGGCAATCATCTTACCAATGATATTGCTGTGGGATTAAGAACGCCCACAGAAGATGCCGAACGTGTTAAACAAAAATACGGACTTGCTTTGGCTGGATTATGTAAAAAAGACGAAATGATGGAAGTGGCTTCAGTGGGAGGACGTACCGCGCGTCATTTGTCTCGTCAGATTTTGGCAGAAATTATTGAACCACGCATGGAAGAAATTTTGACACTCGTTAAAAAAGAGATTCAAAAAACAGGCTTTGAAGATTTGTTAGCTTCTGGTGTGGTCATTACAGGTGGATCCTCATTATTGCCTGGTACTGTTGAATTGGCCGAAGATGTTTTGGGGTTACCTGTTCGCTTGGGTGTGCCGTATGGTGTTGGCGGATTAGTTGATGTGGTTAAGAGCCCAAGCTATGCAACTGGCGTTGGTTTAGTGATTTATGGTAGCAAGAATGTGGATGTAAGACACTTAAAGCGAGAAGTGAACGTGTATGCTAAGGTTAAATCCAGAATGCGCGATTGGTTTTCGGACGTGTTTTAGTCTGTATTTTTTTTTATAAAATTTGTCATTAACTAAAAACTAAGACGCATACTTTTTAGGGAAGTGCGAAGATGGGTGAAGGAGAATTCATGAGCCAAGGGCAAATCGATTTTTCACAAATGGATGGCGCTAAACTTAAAGTCATAGGTGTTGGGGGTGGTGGCGGAAATGCCATTCGCACAATGATGACCGCGCATTTAAAAGGCGTCGAATTTATGGTGGCAAACACAGACGTGCAAGCTTTGGCCATGAATCCTGCGCAGGTTAAAATTCAAATTGGTGCTGAATTAACCAAAGGTCTTGGTGCGGGTGCCAATCCAGACGTAGGCAGAAATGCAGCGTTAGAAGATAGGGACCGTATTGCACAATTTATTCAAGGTGCCGATATGTTATTTATCACCGCCGGGATGGGTGGTGGAACGGGGACTGGGGCTGCGCCCATTATTGCTGAAATTGCACGCTCTTTAGGCGTTTTAACTGTGGGTGTTGTGACTAAGCCTTTTGTGTTCGAAGGCGCTCGTCGCCGTCGTCATGCAGAAGAAGGTATTGCTAACCTTAAAGCCTGTGTAGATACTTTAATTACGATCCCCAATCAACGTTTGCTGTCTTTAGCGGGCGAGAATACATCCATGCTGGACTCGTTTAAGCGTGCAGACGAAGTATTGCTTCATGCCGTGCAGGGCATCTCTGATTTAATTACCGTGGGTGGTTTAATTAACGTTGATTTTGCAGACGTTCGCACTGTGATGAGTGAGCAAGGACTTGCCTTAATGGGGACTGGCCGAGCATCTGGCGAAAGGCGTGCGGTAGAAGCTGCAAGTTTGGCTGTGAGCAGTCCTTTATTGGAAGATGTATCGATTGAAGGTGCGACTGGTATTTTAATGAATATCACGGCCAGTTCAAGTTTGACTTTACACGAAGTTAATATGGCTTCGTCGCTAATTCAAGAAGCCGCACATGAGGATGCCAATATTATTTTTGGAACTGTGATCGATGAATCCATGGGCGATGCGCTTAAAATTACAGTGATTGCCACTGGTTTTGAAAAATCTAAAAAATCGGTTCGCGATCGTGGTGAAAAAGTGATTGCGCTGCCTTTGCAAGTTCAGTCACAAATTAAAGACGAACGTGATATTCCTACGCATATTCGTAATAAATGGGCGGAACAAGAAAAATTTGAAAAACCACAAACTGTACGAGTAGCAAGAGATACAAGTCATCATGCGTCTTTAAGTGAAGACGAGTACGATATTCCTACATTTTTACGCAAAATTTCAGATTAGCTTAATAAGTTCTTGGTTTTTTAGCAATGTTGCCTTTTCTCCTGTTTTAATAATTTCTTCCGCTTTCCAAAATTCTAAGAATCCAAACTGGCTGGTGTCTGCGATAATGGCTATGTCTGCTTCTTTGATCTGTTCTTTGCCAGCGCCTGCCATAAGTAAATGATTGGCGCGTAAAAGCATTTGAAGACGTGCGCCTAAGTTGAGTTTTTGAGAGTAGTTATTAACTGCTTTAAATATTTGCCCACTTGTGTTTTGATGATGACTCATAATGGCTTCTTGGCTTTGGGCTGAAATTACATGTACACCAATAATGTGATCGGCACCCATTTCTTTGACTACATTTACAGGTACATTGTTAATTACACCACCATCAATGAATGCATGTGCTAATTCATTAGAAGAAGAATCAATAACACAGTACTGTGGTGTAAATAGACCTGGAATAGAGATGCTAGATAAAATGCCGGTTTTTAAAAAACCCTGATTGAACACATGCTCTTTGGCTAGTGTTAAATCAAAAGCGACTGTAGATACAGGAATGTTAAGTTCAGAAAACTTTTTTTGTTGCATCTTGGCGTCTATAAATTGACCTATCTTTTCTCCTTTTATAAGCCCTGAATAAATAAATGAAGAATCGATAAGCGATAACCAATGCCATGGCGTTTTCATACTTTTGGCAATTTTAATGGTGTCTTTGATCCCAATTGCCGCGTACATCACGCCAAGTAAGGCGCCCATGCTGGTTCCTGCAATAAAATCTATGGGGATACCTATTTTTTGTAATTGTAAAAGAACACCTAAATGAGCAAACCCAAGCGCAGCCCCTCCACCTAGAGCAATGCCGATAGATTGCTTTAATAGTAGGCGTACTAATCTTGCAATTGTATCGTCAGTCGTGTTCCCATTGTTATGATTAATTACGCAATTTTTAGATGGTATGCCTTGTTTGCTAAATACCATGTATTGAATTTCAGGTCTTATTTTAGGATTTATAGCGGTATACTCTTGGTCGTAAATAATAGTTTGTATTGATGATTCGTGAGTTAATAAATTATCTATATTGTCATGGTGTATAATTAGATCGTATTGTGTGTCATTGTATTGTTTTGAAGTTGTATTTTCAATATGTATCTGATTGTTATCATTTAATAATTCATGAGTGTAGTTTTTTATTGATGTGGTTTCTTTTTTTAGTATTAAAATATTTACATGTTTGTTGTTTTTTTCTTTTAGTTTGATGTAGTTTTTAACTAAACTTAGTAAAAAATCATCTTTTAGGCTTTTGCATTCCGCAATGCCCCAAATATTGACTTGTCTGTCTTTGTATATGTGATCTTGGACGACGTTTAGTCTTTGACTAAGTGTTTGGGCAATGTTGAGAGAAATTGTTGGCCATTTTTGAATAAGATATAAAAAATCTTGAGAATGAAGCACAAAAACAAGAGTGTCTCCTTTAGCTTTAAGCGTGGAATTTCGTCTTTGTTTTAGTAGTATTGCCATTTCACCCACGCATTCACCTATTTGAAGAGTGCGCACAATAATAGATTCACGGCATTTATGATCAAACCTAACAACCTCTAAAGAGCCTTTAGCAATAATAAAAAAAGCATCGCCATCGTCTCCTTGTCGAAACAAAATGCTGCCATCTGTGAGCTCTTGGCGCTTGAATTTTTTTGCAATATTTTTAAGTGCCGCTATAGGCAAATCACAAAATAATGGGGTGTTTTTTAAAAAATTGATATTAAGAATCGGTGTTTTTTTTGAAGTTGTAGTTGGTTTGCGCATTGCTATTTAAGTATATCCAATTTATGTGTGCTTGCATTTAATTTATTAATAAGAAGGAGTGATTAATGCCAAAAGACACGTGGATGTTAGATGGGCATTCTTTTTTATCTCGACTGGTGGTGGGAACTGGCAAATATGCGTCATTCTCTTTAATGCATGATGCATTACTGGCGAGTGGTTCAGAGATGGTGACTTTGGCAATTCGTCGTGTTGATTTAAAAAATCAAGAGGAATCATTACTTAACTTTATTCCCAAAACTATGAAATTGTTGCCCAATACGGCAGGCTGTTATAGTGCAGAAGAAGCTGTTCGAACAGCCTTTTTGGCCCGCGAAGCAGGTTTGTCTCATTGGATTAAACTCGAAGTAATAGGTGATAAAAAAACACTCATGCCGGACAATGAACAAACACTAATAGCCGCGAGAACATTAGTTAAAGAAGGCTTTGTTGTGTTGCCTTATGTGAGCGATGATTTGATTGTAGCAAAAAAATTACAAGACATCGGGTGTGCGGCAGTCATGCCTTTGGCGGCACCTATTGGCTCTGGGCTTGGTCTGCAAAATCCTTACCAAATTCAACTTATTATTCAGTCGATACAAATTCCAGTGATTGTGGATGCAGGTGTTGGAACCGCTTCTGATGCGGCTGTTGCTATGGAGCTTGGGTGTCATGCTATTTTAATGAACACCGCCATTGCAGAAGCACAATCTCCTGTCCTTATGGCACAAGCGATGAAGCTTGGGGTAGAATCAGGGAGGTGCGCCCACTTGGCGGGTCGCATGCCTAAAAAAGCATATGCCTCGGCGTCTAGTCCGCTTAAGAATTTTTAAAAAGAAATCTAAATTAAGAGGGCGTTTTTAATGGTTCAAGCAGCTCTCCCTTAGATCCAAACATAGGCTTGACTTGGCTTGCATCGAATTCTTCGTAGCCGTCGGTCATTTGAACGCGTATTTTACCTCTTAATACGTTAACGTCTTTAACACGTCCTTCACCTAGTGGGGTGTACACACGTTTTCCTATTTTAGGTAGTCCCTGCCTGAGTGTTGCATAGGTGTCTTGTTCATAAGTTAAACAGCACAACAAGCGACCACAGGCGCCAGATACTTTTTCTGGATTGAGTGCCAAGTTTTGATCTTTAGCCATTTTAATAGAGACTGGTCTAAACTCTACTAACCATGTAGAGCAACAAAGTGCCAACCCACAAGATCCAATTCCGCCTATTAGTTTAGCACTATCACGTGCACCAATTTGGCGCATGTCAACACGAGCTCTAAATTGTTGTGCAAGTTCTCTTATTAGGCCTCTAAAGTCTATACGTTCTTCCGATGCAAAATAGATGGTGAGCTTGTCTAAAGACAGACTCATTTCTGTGGCCACTATTTTCATGGGAATACGCCTTGCGTGTACTAATTTAAGTGTGGCTTGGGTTGCCTCTTTTTCTAAACGCAGCGCTTCTTTTTGCTGTTGTTCATCTGCTTCTGTAAATAATCTTACAATTTTTTGATGTTTTTTATTTGAATCTTGGTTGTCTCGTATATCTTCGCTTGGTTCTTGAGTGGCGACCACAGTACCTGCGTAAAGTGCATGATCATGTTCAATGACTACACGTTGTTTCACTGTTAAGGATAATCGATGTGCGTCATAGGTGTAGCGCTTACCTGCATTTCTTAATTTGACTTGACACAATCTAGGCGCAGAAGATTCTGTAGACTCTTTGGCTATTTTTGATTCTTCGGGTACTTCGGTCATGGGGCTCTCGGTGTGTATTGATAAATCATGTTCACGTAAGTTTTTAACTTGTAGTCATTAAGGATCAAAATACTCATAAATATCACCTTTATAATTGCGAAAAGTGTGTTTTTTCCCTTCTGTTTTAAGGTGATATTTAGGAATTACTGGCATTTTTCCACCACCGCCCGGGCCATCTATGACATAATGAGGCACCGCCATACCAGACGTATGTCCACGTAGATGCTCTATGATTTGAATTCCTGATTCTATAGGGGTTCTAAAATGTCTAATACCAACAGAAGGATCACATTGAAAAATATAATATGGTCGCACACGCATCATTAAGAGTTTATGGTTAAGTCTTTTAACTAATGCCGGATCGTCGTTAATGCCACGCATCAATACCATTTGGTTGTTAATCATACAGCCTGCATCTGCAAGCCTTGCGCAAGCATCAAATGATTCTTGTGTGCACTCTTTATCGTGGTTAAAGTGTGTATGAATAAATACAGGTTGGTGTTTTTTTACAATCGCTGCAAAATCATCTGTGATGCGTTGCGGGAGTGTGACTAAATTTCTTGTGCCAATACGGAATACTTCGATGTGTGGCATGGCACGCAAACGCCCTAAAATGTAATCCAAACGTTCATCAGAAAGCGTGAGTGGATCGCCCCCAGAAATAACCACGTCTCTAATTTCTTGGTGCTGTTCGATATACTGAAGACCTATTTCAATTTGATCTTGATCCGGCGCGCTAGTTGGTTCAGATACTTTTCTTTTGCGTGTGCAATGCCTGCAATAAACTGGGCAGTTATGTGTGGTATAGAATAACACGCGATCAGGATAACGATGTGTAATACCAGGCACTGGCATTGATTTTTCTTCACCTAATGGATCTTCTAGTTCGTCTGGAGAAAATTCAAGCTCTCCCAATTGAGGTACTGATTGGAGTCGAATAGGGCAGTGTGGGTCATCTTTATCCATTAATGCGGCATAATAGGGTGTAATCGCCATCTCAAAAAGATGAATAGATTTTGTGAAAGCTTCTTCTTCTTCTTGTGTTACATGGATTACTTTTTTGAGCTGTTCCATGGTTCTTACGCGGTTGCGTTGTTGCCAGCGCCAATCATTCCAGTCTTTATCACTTACTTGTGACCAAATAGAACGAGAAGCTGGCATAAACCGCTCTCTCACTAAAGCGGGAGGTCCATAGGATGATTTTTTCTTTATTTGTGTGAGCACAGGAGTGTCTGTTCGATTCTCATCAGTCATAGTGGATGGTATCCATTGGGTAAATAGACAACTTTCATCAGCCGCTACATACTGATTTTGAAAGAAGTCTAATGCTGTTTTGAACTTAAACAACCTAAAATTGCATTGCAGTTCAATCATTTTCTTTTACCAAGCGCAAGAGTTACACCCATTAAAAGATTTATTTTTCTTACGCTTATTCTCAGAATAGCGTACGCTCTTGATTCTGTTTCTAAAATGTGTAAGCAAGCTTTTTTGTGTGATTTGATAACCAGGTGCCATGGTAGCTCAGGGGTAGAGCAACGGTTTCGTAAACCGTAGGTCGTGGGTTCAATTCCCATCCGTGGCTTTGTTAAATAACAAAGTTAGACTTAGAGCGATTTAAGTTTTTCTATGATTTTACGTTTTGTGCACAGTGATCTAAGTTGCCCCGCTTGTAAAAATAGTGCTGCTTCTATTTCTTTTAATTTATTTAGCAACTCGGGATCTTGTGTTTTGAGTTCAAGCGCCGCATGTGGATTGACAGGTTGATGTTGAAGCATTGTCATAACCTTTTCTTCCTCTACAATAAGCTGGACCTTAGGTTGCTTGCTTTTTTGCCTGAGTGTCACTTTAACTTGTGATAGTAATTGTTCTGAAACTGTTTTCATGATTAAGTATGCCCTCTTTTTGTACGGTCTACGACTTTACTTTAAGACTGAGTGCGACAAAATTCTTAAATGGACCTCTTGTTCAACCTGCAGTTATCGCAATTTTGAAATAGATCCAATGAAACTAATTACAATGGAATACTACAACTTACCTATTTTTTGTTTACATTGTCTGCTGATTGCATCAACTTAATTACATTGTATTCAGAAGCGTGTTTATTGCAAATTTTTTATCATACATAGGTGTTTTTTTCTTACAAGTGCAGTAATCGCCTACAGTGTCTGTCTATGTGCTTCTATTGTTTCTTTAAGAATTTGTTCGATTAAATGAAGGGCTTCTTTGGTCTTGGCTTCGGCTCTAACAACAAGAATTGGTTGAGTATTTGAGGCTCTTATTAAGCCCCAACCTGTTTCAAAAATAACGCGAACACCATCCACATCAATCGTTTGATATTGAGATTTAAAATATTGTTTAATACGTTCCATGAGTGGAAATTTTTGTATGTCGTCACAATTTATTCTAATTTCTGGTGTGCTATAGGTTATTGGCACATCTTTAAGTAATTGAGAAATAGGCGTGTTTGTGTGTGCAAGTATCTCAATTAGCCTTGCACCTGCGTACAGTGCATCATCAAAACCTAAATACCGGTGTTTATAAAAAATATGTCCGCTCATTTCGCCTGCGAGAGAAGCCTCCGTTTCTTTCATTTTTGCTTTGATAAGAGAATGCCCAGCTTTCCACATAATTGGCTGGCCACCTTGTTTTTTAATGTCGTCAAACAAATTTTGTGTGCATTTTACTTCTCCTATGATCGTGGCACCTGGTTGTTCTTTGAGCAAGGCTCTAGAAAGAATCATAAGAAGTTGATCACCCCATATAATTTGACCATGTTCATCTACCACACCAATGCGATCGCCATCACCATCAAATGCGATTCCTAGATCCGCGTCTTGTTCTAAGACCATGCGCTGCAAATCAAGCAAATTTTCTTCTACCGTAGGATCGGGATGATGATTAGGAAAAGTAGCATCCATCTCACAATAAAGCGGATACACTTGCACACCCAATGCGCGATACAACACAGGGCCCAACGGACCTGCAGTGCCATTACCTGCGTCGACCACTACTTTTAGTTTGCGTGTAGATGTCGAGGAGCGAATATTGTCTGTGATTGTTTGAAGGTAAGATTCTGTGATGTCTATGCTTTGGTATGTTCCCTGTCCTGCGGTGTAGTTTTCTTCTTCAATTCTTCTTTTTAACTCTTGAATTTCATGCTCAAATAAAGTTTGCGTGCCAATGGATATTTTAAATCCATTATATTCTGGAGGGTTATGACTGCCCGTAATTTGCACACCGCCTTGTGTTTTAAGGTGATGAATAGAGTAATACTGTAACGGAGTGGGGACTACGCCAACATCAATCACATGGATGCCAGACTCTAAAAAACCACGTATCAATGCACGTGACAACCACTCACCACTTGGGCGACAATCCCGACCAATAGAAACCGTTTGTGTGTCTAAATTACGTGCTTTAATTGTAGAGCCAATGGCACGTCCTAAATGATAAGCGATATCTTCTGTTAAATCTTGATGTATAATGCCGCGAATATCATAAGCTCTGAATATGTGTGCAGGGACCTGCATAAAACTTCCTTGAATAAAAAAGGTACATCCAAAAACATGGTTTAGCTGACTGTCATTAGCATATCAACAATCGATTTGTAATCACTGATTTTGGCTTTCAAATGTTGTTTTTGTTCTGGCGTTAGTATGGCTAAAACTTGTTCAATGAGTGCACAAATACGTGCACGTGCTTCTATTTCTTGCTCATCTTTGTGAAAGTAATGTTGTTCCAACCAAGTTCTTAATGCATTTTCAATTGTGGTTTTATCTGGGTGGGCGCGCATCAGTTGTATGAATATCTGTTGCTGCTTTTTATCTTGTTGATGGCGCACACTTAATAAATCAGGTAAATGTTCCGCGTAATCTTTAATGCGTGTTTGTTGGTTTTCTGTAAGCGACCCAATCCAGTGTGTGGCTGTGTCTGTAAGCGCGTTGATTCTTTTTTTGATACGTTTATCTTTTGTAAGTGCTAATGTTTTTTCGGTATCTTGAAAATCTTTTTCTGTTTTTTCGTTAAACCGTTCAATCTGTTTGTCTGTGACGGTGGTTAAAAAGGCAGCAGATATTGGCAATGCCTGAACCAATAATTGGTATTTGTGTGCATCTAGCTTGTTAAACAGCCATAATACTTCTTCTTGAGTTACGCCGTCTTCGATTTTAGTTTGGATGTCTTTTAGATCTTGAGCGTAGAGTGGCAATGCTTGTTTCTGATGCCAGTTCATTTTTATTTTAATGTCATAAGACAGTTGTTTTTTTTGTTCATCGCTGAGATCAAAATATTTATCTACATTTTTAATGATTAACTTATCCGCAGACTGGTAAGCCATTTTGATAATTTGTTTATTGCAAGCAGCTTGAAGACACACCAAACAACATAACAAAAATAAACGGACACCGTGCGCATACACTTTAGAAAAAAGGGAAAACAAGTAGGGGCGTTGCGTATCTGTCATATTTTACGTGCTGTAGCACAGGTGTTTGTATTTGGCCAAGAAGTCTAATGGGCAGGCTGTGATGAGGCAGGAGCCTTGGACAAACCAAAACCTGGCAATCCTTTGTAGTGGATAGTGAATAAAGCCGAAATGATCACAAAAATGATAATCAATAATAATAAATATGTTAAATTAAAATTGGCTTTTTTTGTTTCTTGTACTTGAATATGAACGGTTTCTGGATGCTTTAGGTTTGGATGATTGGTTTGCTCTTCTTCTATGTCTGATGCTTTTGGAATATAAAAGTTTGCAATTGTACTTTCGTTATCACCAATCAATTGAGATTCATAAACATGTGAATTGTCTACGAGTTCTAAAAAATGATGATAAAATTCTTGAATAGATGCAAACCGAGAATCTTTGTGGATGTGCAGCGCGGTTAAGAAAAAACTTTGCAAATGTCTATGCAGTCTATTTAATAGCAGATCTTCTTGAATCTTTAAAATATTTTTAGGATGATTTAATGTGAGCATTTCAAATAAGATAGCCGCCAAAGAAAACACATCTGCCCGTGCATCCAGTGTTGATAAATCTCCAGATCTTAATTCTGGCGCCACATAATTAAGTTGTGTTTTAAATCCAGCAAAGAAAGGCTTTAGCAACAAACCCCTTGTGAGCATGGCATCTGTGATTTTAATCTCTCCTGGTTGAATTAAAATGTTACTTGGCTTTAAATCGCCATGGGCACCCAAATGGTGCATTTTATGTAATGCTTGGCACACAGGTGAGATAATTTGTTCTGCTTCGTGTAGTTTGAACGGAATTTGTTTAAGACGCATATGGATTGCTTTTTCAAGCGACAATCCTCGAACATGCGGCATGCTGATATAGCAGAGCTCTTTATCTTCTGCACTGTAAATGGGTTTAATTAAATTGGCGTGGTTTAGTTTTTGAGCAAATGCAATACCTTTATGTAAGCGTTCTTTGTCTTGTGTGGTTTTAACCAACCTGGCATGAAAAAACTTGAGTGCCACTTGTCTGTCTTTTTCACTAGACTGAGGATGCGTATCCTTTGCTCTATAAACATATCCGGACGGACCAAATCCAATTAATTCTTCTATTTCAAAACGTGAAGAGACATGTTCTTGAGGATGGAATGGCATGTATTCAGTCACATCAAGCGTATTTTGCTTGCTAACTTTAATTTTCATCGTTTGCGTGAGTGCTTGATTGCAGTTTTGACAATGCGTACTTGTATCTTTGGTGTGACTTCCACATCGATAACACAACATAATAATAACCACTTCGTGATTTGATTTGAATTGATAAAACAGACTCAGAAGCTTGTTATGCGCTGTTTTTTAAGTAGATGCAAGAGGAGGATTGCTTGATAATCCTGTATGTCCAAATCCACCAGTTCCTCGAACGGTTTGTTCTAGTTGTACAGCTTGTACCAATTGGGCCTTTTCTACGGAACAAACAACCAACTGAGCAATTCTGTCGCCCGGAGATATTTGATAGGCCTGATGCGATAAATTAACCAAAAGGACTTTAACTTCACCACGGTAATCAGAATCTATGGTGCCTGGGGTATTTAAACACGTAATACCATGCTTTAAAGCCAATCCAGATCGAGGCCTGACTTGAATTTCGTAACCAGTTGGAATTTCAAATGATAACCCCGTGGGGATAAGTATGCGTTCAAGTGGGGCAAGTGTGACTTGCTGTTCTAATGCTGCACACACATCCATTCCAGACGCACCACTGGTCATATAAGCAGGAGGCTGTGCCAAAGATGAACACGTTCGGTAAGTGATTTGAATGGGCATCTAAATTCCTTCAAAAGAGCGCTTGTGATAGATATTTGTTTATTATCTTCCGCACTTGACGTCGTCTTCACCACAATGGATGGCATTATACTGTTGCGAGCACTGCCTCATGGCTTCTACTTTGGCAGCCATTTCTGTGGGTGCAGAAGCAGAAAAGGTTTTACCAAAAGCCTGAATATAGCAAGTAAACATCATGGGGCGCGGTTGTCTTGGTGGCATTGGCGTGATCGGTGGAGGATAAGAAGGTGCAGGATAAGAAGGCGTAGGATACATAGGCGGTGGTGGGGTGCGTTTTTCTACTTCCAAATCAAATACTCGCTCTTGTAATTGCTGCACGGCGAGCTCCAGCATATAGACACGTTCACGAAGTTCGCGTTTGCTAAAATCACGATCTCTATCTACTTCGATACGATAAATACGTTCCGTTAGTGCGGGGTGAGTGGCTAAGGAGGTAACACCTAAAATACCAACAAAAACCAAAGCCCAAAATTTTTTGCTTTTTAACATAGAGACGAACTCCTTAATTTGAAAGTAACACCCTGTCATTCTATCATGGATAGTTTAACCTGCAATGAATTGCAATACACGTTCTATATCTATAAACATTGTGGAAAATATATGTTCCATGTGAGAAGAAATCATAGACAATGAAAAAAATAATACGACGATAGCGCCCATTGCTTTAACAGGCATGGCCATAAAATAAGCGTTTAGTTGTGGTGCTAAACGATTAAGTAGTCCAAATACAACATCAATCACAAAAGTCGTGGCCACGGCTGGAATAGCGAGCCCAATGGCTATAAGCAACACATCCCCACTCATTTTAATGAATGTATTGATGTATTCTAAAAAACCTGCACCTTGCCATGCAATAGGTTTCATAAGTGGAAATTTTTCAAAAGACATCAGAATTCTGTCAATATAAATACGGTGGCCGCCGATGGCATAAATTAAGCAAATTGCATATTGGTAGTAAATATCGCCAAGAGGCGTGGCACGACCATCCATTTGTGGAACCATGACTTCTGCCATATTGGAACCTCTGGCTGTATCAATAATGCGGCCCATAATTTCGATGGCATAAAACACATGATTGGTCACAAGACCGATTGTCATGCCCACAAAAATTTCACCAAGCATCACCATAACAAAAGCAACTGGCTCTGTTGGTACATCGGTGCTTAATGTGCGATGAACGAAAGGGTAGGCGAGTAGGGTAAACATCATGACTAAGGTCATTTTGATTTCATTAGGTGTTGATTTTCCTCCTAAAAAAGGAGCTAGAATTACACAAGGCGTCATGCGACACATAACCAACACAAAAACTAAAAAGTAATTGCCGTAAGCCGCCTGTAATCCTAAAAATCTTAATAAATCTGCCATGAGTTTTTACCGCATATTATTGCGTGTTAGTGTACATAGTTGGGAAACTGAGAAAAACATAAGTTTGTAAAATATAGCAGTTGTGCACCTAACCACGGGCCTAATGCAGCAAGCACGCCAAAAATAATTAACATTTTTGGAACAAACGTAAGCGTTTGTTCTTGTATCTGAGTGACTGCCTGAAAAAGAGAAATCATGATCCCAACAAGCATGGATACAACAATGGGTGGGCCACTTAGAACAAGCACAAGCAGCAACCCTTGATTGGTAATTTGGGAAATAAATTGTTGAGTTTCTTGCATTGTGAGGCGCTCCCTTGACGATAGATTATTGATATCCTAAAACTAGACCCTTAGTGATTAAATACCACCCATCCACCATAACAAACAGCAGTAATTTAAAAGGGAGCGAAATCGTAGTAGGTGAAAGCATTTGCATGCCAAGCGCCATCAGGATGTTAGATACCACAATATCGACTACTAAAAAAGGCATAAACAATATAAATCCAATTTGGAATGCTTCTGATAATTCAGATACCACAAAAGAAGGAATAATCACCAACCAATCTTGGTTGGTTAAAGCGTCGCGATCGATGGGTTTTCTTAATTTCCAAGCAAGCCTGTAAAACATGTCACGATCTTTTAAATGGCTGTGTTTAATTAAAAATTCCTTAAGAGGCGCCTGTCCTTTGGTGACCGCAGCGACTAATAAATCAACGGATGAACCAGAAAACAAACTGGCAGAAGATTCTTGTTTAAAAATATCTTCGTTGGTGCGGTAAATTTCAAGTCCTACTGGTGCCATAATATAGGCCGTTAAAATAATAGCTAACCCAGTGATAACAGGTGTTGGCGGAACCTGTTGCGTGCCAATGGCGCTGCGAATAATAGACAACACCACAGAGATTTTAACAAACGAAGTCATGAGCATGAGTGCAAAAGGCGCAATGGCTAATGCGCCCATGGCGACCATGAGGACCAATGGTTTATTGCCAAAAGAATCTTTACCAAGCACGCTGCTAAGACCTTGTGCTTGGACGTTTGTAGGGCCAATTAACATGAGCAAAGATAAGGTGCTTGCCATTATGTGTATTCTTCTGAAAAAAGCCAGAATCATGGTGTGCTTCCTTTTATTATTGAGGTGAAATAAAATCTGTTTGAGGTTTTGTGAGTTCTGTTAAAAGTGTGGTTTGTGCATCGCCTGTGCCCACTAAAAATCGCCTTTGTTCGTGCTCTACAATAAATAATGCATGTTTAGCATCGAGTAATATTTTTTCTTTAACCATCAATGTTTTTTTGTGTTGAATACCTGTTAATTTATTTAATTTGGGTAATCCCTTGTTAAGCAGCAAATAGGCAAGCGCAATAATTCCACCCAAAACGAAAATAGTTCTAATTAAACTCTTAAACCAAAATACAGTAGATGATTCTATATCCGAAGAAGATTGGATATGGGAATTTGAATGGTCATTTTTTTCTGGTGGTGTATCTTTAAATAACTCGGGTCGTGTGTGCTCATTTAGGATATTTGAAGTCTCGGTTGGCATACTGGTTGCCCGTTTTGCAGTGTCTGTATAAGCCAATGGAGGACACGGCAACGCCAGTGCCCCATAAATGAATAACGCCAGTAAGACGCGAAAATATTTATTTGGCCAATTGTGTAAGTCTAACACCAATTTCTCCATCCACCTCGATTAATTCGCCGCGTGCAAAAATACGTTGATTGACAATTAAATCCACAGGGTCACCGGGCGATCTCCCCAACCTTAATATTTGCCCTACTTGAAGTCTTATCACTTGAGAAGTGTTCATCTTAATGCGTGCAAGTTCTACAGATACAGGCGCAGGAACGTCTCTTAAAAGGCCTTCTGTTTCTTGCAAATTGTCTTGAGGGTCAAAATTTTCAGGCGTTTGCGAATTTTCTACATCCACAGCTTCTACTTCTTCTAATTCATCATTATCTTGCGAGGCTAAAAGATCATGTTCGGACATTACTTGCGCTTCCTTTGTTTGATCGATTTGTGTAATTTGCAGGTCAGCACGCCCATGACGCCATAAAAACTGAGTCTTTATAGAACCGTTTTTGCCGGTACCTAAAAATAAAGTGGCGTGTCCTCCAAGTTGGCTACAGGGTAGCGACAACGTGTGGTTTTCTAATAAAACAATATCCCCTAAAGACAGCGTACGCATGTCTTCTAATGTTAAGTCAAGTGTGGCGATACGCACGCGGCCAACTAACCATTGATCGCCTACACGCGCCAAATTTTTTCTTATCAACGAAAGATCTTGATGCAGTTCGGAGCTTAGCTGGTTGATGGCGTCGGTGGCAATGATAATTTTAAACTGGCTTGAAATATCACCCATATGGACACTAAAATGAAGCACATAAAAAAGTCGATGATCGCTTAATGTGTCTTTTAGTTTGTTTATATCTTGTGTGCTTTGGATGAGTTTAATCACCATTGGGTATGTGCCTTGTTGTGCCGAGTGCAAGGCTAGTACGCCGTGGAGAGATTTGAGCAATGCATAGTCTACAATGGCGCGTTCTATGTCGCTTAGGTGCCGCGAAGACAATGAAGTATCTTTTTGCCCAGATAGTAACTCACTCATCAAAGTTTGAAGAAATAAGGGATCTAGCTCGACTAAAAATGCATTGGGTTGGTCTTCTAAAGAAAATACGCTGTAACACTGATAATCATTACTCCCTTTCTTAATTTGGGCAGCCTCTTGAATATCAAAATGTCTGAGTTCTACATAGGTTTTTTTATTGACTAGTTCAGCCAAAGACTGCTCTAGGTACTCTATCCATTGCGTGGTGAGATTGGGCGCCTGCAGATACCTGACAAAACGAGACCACACATGGGCCTGCGCGCGCGTATAACGCGGAATATGCTCAAACTTATAAGGCTTAATTACCTGAGTGTGCGACATTGCACATATGATTAACCTTGAATGCGATTCAAAATCAATATTTAGCTTTGAGAATTCAATGCTTGATGCATTATTACTTCTGTGAAACAGAATCTAAAATAAAGAAATTTTGTTATAGTTCTATAAAATTAAGGGGTCTGATTTATGATTCGTGCGTGGATCTTTTACTTATTAAAAGTTGGACTCATGGTTACTCTGCTTATCCAGAGTACTTGTTTGGTTTCTGAACAACAAATTTCGGCAGACACGCAACCTGTTTTAATCAAGGATCAGTCTATGCTTATGAGCCCACAGGATTTATCCTTATATTCTGCATGGCAAGAAATTAAAACGTTGATAGATTCGCAACAATATGGCTCTGCACTTAAAAAACTAGAAACATGGAGAAAATTGCTGGCAAAAAATGATAACAAGGAAAAAAAGGTGCAATCATTGGATGCCTATTTGTTGTTGCAAGAGGTTCAATTAAAAATTGCATTATCTCAATACGAAGAAGCGATTGCCTATCTAAAATCGCAAACATGGCCCAAGGATCCAAGCTTAAATACATTGCTTGGACTGTTTTATGCCTACAGCTTGCAACAATATGTGCAAACTTATGCACATGAAATTAATGCAAGACCCATCATGCAAAATGAAGCAGGGCAGCTACTTGATAAAGATTGGTTAAAGCGTTTTAGCAAAAAGCGTTTGGTCGATGAAATTAAAATAGCCTATCAACACGCTTTTGAAAATCGCGCACAATTATATTCGTTACCCTTGGATAAATTTTTGTTGTATATACAACCTAATAATTATCCAGCGGGAATCAGAGATACCTTGAGAGATGCAGTATCTTACGCGTTTGTTGACTTTTTAATGACCCGTTCGTTTTGGTCTGTGCAGCAAATTAGAGAGCAATCTTTGTTAAATGTAGCGCAATTAACACATATGGATGGCTCTTCTTTAATTAAAAAAGAAAAATCTAACCAAAATGGCTTGCATCCTTTGGCTCAGGCTGCTTTTATTTTAAAGGACCTGGCGCAATGGCATGATTTGAATAAACAACAAAATGCTGCATTGCACGCCCAATTAAGCCTGTTTCAGATGCTTTATCAATCCATTCAAAAACAAAATACTCGTCGTTTGCTTATTGATTCACTGTCTCAATCAATCAAATCATACAAATCAACATCATGGGCTGCTTTTGCAGAGTCTTATTTGGCAGAATGGATTAACGAAACTCTTGAAAATCCGTTGTTAGCGTATCAAACAGCCAAACAAGGCGATTCTAATTTAGCGCACCCTTTTGCTCTTAAACGTCTTTTGCGTGTGATTGCTGAATTAGAGTCACCTCAGTATAATCTGCAAGCAATGCGCACAGATGGCCTTTTAAAGCCAAGTGTGTCTGTGCGTGCAAAAAATATTAACACCCTTTATTTTAGGGTCTATCGCCTGGATTTGGTTCCGTATTTAGCGTCCCATGGAGGATTTCAGTTATTGCCGGAACGCGAAGAAATACTCAATTTTGTTCGTCAACGTCAGGCTGATTATCAATTTTCTGTGGCGCTCGATAAAACACAAGATTACCAATATCATACATCGTTTGTACAGATGCCAATCGAACGTTACGGTACTTATATTGTAGTCACTTCTTTACGTTCTGATTTTTCTGAACAAGATAATTTGATACAATCATTTCCATTTTTTGCTGCAGAGCTAGTACTGCGTGCGCAAGTTGAACCAAATAGCATTGTAGCAACGCTGGTTGAGGGCAGTTCTGGAAAACCACGCGGACACGTAACAGTGTCTATGTATGAGCATTCTTACGGTAAAAAACATAATCCGATAAAAACACAAATGACCAATAAAGAGGGTCAAGCAGTGTTTAAATTAAAAGAAATTTCGGGCGCACATAATTATTTTTTAGTGGCGGGTGAATCAGGCCAAGAAATCATGTCTGACTTATTGTCTTGGTCTGCTCCCAATGCGCATGAACAACCATTACCCGCAGCCGTAGTTTATACAGATAAAAGTATTTATCGGCCTTTACAGAAAATCTATTATAAAGTGTTTGTTTACCAAAAAATGCCAAATAAATCAGTTCAGGAGAGAATCAGACCATTACAACATCAATCTGTTCGTGTCTCTTTGGTGGATCCCAATGGTGAAAAAGTAACCACACATCAATTGATAACTAATGATTATGGGACTGTTTCTTCTGAATTTTTAATTCCTCAGGGCCGTTTAGCAGGTGCTTGGCGTGTGGATACAGAGCCCGGAGGTCAGGCATCAGTTCAAGTAGAATCGTACGTGCGCCCAAGCTTTGAAGCTCATTTTTTAAAAACGCAATCTGCTTTTTATTTAAACCAAAAAGTAACATTAAATGCAGAAGCCTTGTATTATTCAGGCGCGCCTGTGTCTTTGGCAAAAGTATCGTACTACGTAGAAAGAGTTTCATTTGATGTTGAGCAAGACTTGTATGGACCTGGTTTTTTTGGATTTAGACGCCCCATGCAAAGACAAGAAGAAATTGTGGCGCAAGCAAATACGCAAACAGATGCATTGGGGCACTTTTCTGTTCATTTTATACCCCAAGAAGATGCTTCATTAAGTCAAGCACATTCTATTTTTCGTTACCGTATTACAGCGTCGGTTACTCATGAGTCCGGTGAAACTCAAACATTTAATCAAACATTAATGCTTGGTTTTGAAAGCATTCAAGCACGTATAGAGGCACCCAGTTTGTTTTTATTAGCCAATCAAACAGTGCAACTTAGTGCTTATCGTTTGTCTTTAGACGAAATACCTCAACCTGGTTCTGCAAAGTATCAATTGTTTTCATTGCAAACACCTAAAATTATTGATTTTGATTCTGATTCTGTTGATGCTACGAAATTAACAAGCCATAGAATGCGTTTTAAAAAATCTTATGATTGGCGTTATTATTTATCCTTGTTGCATACAGAGCAATTATTAAAATCTGGTGTTTTAGAACACAATGCACAGGGACTCGCCTTAATAGATGTACCTGCACTTAATGCCGGCGCATACAGAATAGTCTATGAAACCAAAGATAGTCTTGGAAAAACTGTGCAGAAACAATATGATTTTGTGGTTTATCAATCACAAAAAAAACTGCCCTTACCTGCTTTTTTTAGTGTGAATAAAACGACTGTTAACGTGGGTGAAAATTTAGAAATCTTGGCTTATTCTGATAGTTCTTTACGTCATATTTTTTTTACATTATATCGCAATGGTCAAAAAATTAAGCAAGCGTGGTTGGAGTCATCTTTATTAAACATCCCAATCAAAGCAGAAGATCAGGGAGAATTAGAAGTTGTTGTATTTTTAGTCCAAGATTATCAATTAATCGAATATCAACAAAAAATACAAGTTCCCTTTGTCACACAACAATTAGATCTACAATTTAAACAAATACGTCAAAAATTATCACCCAAAGAACAGGTGATTTTTCAAGTGCAAGTAAAAGATATGCAATATCATAAATCCATTTCTTCTGTCGAAATTTTGGGGTTTATGTATGATGCCAGTTTAGATGCCATTAAACCCCATGTATTAACAAACTTACAATCGTTATATCAACAATATACCTATATCCCTTTTAGCTGGTCTGGCATTTCTTTTTCCAACGTGCAGGATTTAACCAATTCTTTAAAATCAATTGAGTGGGAAACCTCACTTAGTGCCGATAGGCTTAAATTAATAGAAGGCATTGTGATGAACTTTGATGCATTTCCTAGGCACTCAGGTGTTTTACGTATGGCGCGTCCAATGATGACCACCGCAATGCCTATGGGAGGCGATAAAAAACACATCCCACAAGAAAATGAAAATGTAGCCACTTTGTTAGATACCAAAAACGCGATTCAATCCGAAGATCTTTTAGTGAGAAAAGACTTTGCAGATACAGTGTTTTTTATGCCGCACTTAATCAGCCAAAAACAGGGAGAAGTATCGTTTGATTGTGTACTTCCAGATAATTTAACAAGCTACCAATTAGTGGCTCATGGCATTGATAAACAAGGTCGTTCAGGTGTTGTTAAAACAACCATTCAAGTACAAAAAGAGCTTATGGTTCGCCCACAAATGCCGCGCTTTTTACGCGAATCTGATGAAATGGTGTTAAAGACCACTCTTTTTAATCAGAGCGGGCAATGGCAAAAACCACAAGTATCTTTGGTAATTAGAGACGTAAGTAGCAAACAAGATGTGACTGCTTTGTTTAAGGTTGATAAAACATTACAACAAATAGATCTGCCCGCAGGACAACAAGCGGTTGTGTCGTTTATGTTACATGTGCCTAAACAAGTTGGCCAATATGAGTTTTTGCTAAACGCCCAAAGTGGCACATTGCAAGATGCGGAATCTCATATAGTGCCTGTATTGCCTAGTCGAATGCATGTGTCGGAATCTCATGCAATAATGCTTAACGATGAAAAGTCTCATGCAATTGAAATAAAAACATTACAAGACAAAACAGATACGACTTTGTTGCCCGAATCTTTGGTGGTTCAGGTGGATGCGCAATTGTTTGAATCCATGTTACATGCCTTGCCTTATCTTTATGAATATCCTTATGAATCTGTGGATCAAATTTTAAATCGTTTAGTGCCTAGTATGATGTTGTCTTCTGTTTATCAACAGTATCCACAGCTGTCTTTATTAGCGCAAAAAATGAGTGCCCGACCAACTTTTTATGAGCCTTTTAGTCAGTTAGCAGCGCATCAACGCATGCTTAACGAAGAAACGCCTTTTTTGAGAGTGGCACAAGGCAAGCAAGGACAAAATCAAGACGCCCGTTTAAATGTTATTAATTTGCTTAGCCAAGATCAAGTTTTAGCTGAACAGCAGAAATTATTTGAACAGTTGAAAAAATATCAAAATCAGGATGGTGGTTTTGCTTGGTGGCCAGGTGGAGATAGCTCAACACACATGACACTTTATGTATTAGAATCTTTATCTTACGCACAGACTTTTCATATGCAAGTGCCACCATCATTAATCGCTAAAGCATGGGGTTTTGTTGTAAAAGATTTAAAAGCACATGCATGGCCTAGCCAGCCAAATGTCTGTTGCTTAGATACACTGGTGTATGCCAATTATGTGGCTTCTTTGGATGATAGCGCACAGGCCTTAGCGCAAGGGTTAAGCATAGAAGACAGAGTCTTTATTTTTAAAGCCACACAAGCACACTTAAAATCATATTCTTTATATCTTAAAACCTTAATGGCAATGACAGCTTATAAGATGAACGAACGTACTTGGGCCGAATCGGTTATGTTAGCCATTATGGATATTGCTAAAACAGATACGATTAATGGCACTTATTGGGCCCCCGAAGATAAGGCCTGGTTGTGGTATCAAGACCGTATTCAGTCTCATGCATTTTTATTACGTGCGTTGAATATGATATTGCCTAAACATCCTAAAAAAGAAGGCCTTGTTCAGTGGTTATTTTTAAATAAAAAAATGAACCATTGGTCTTCTCCTCGTGCGACTGCAGAAACTATTTATGCATTGGTCGAAGAATTATCACATACGCAGCGTTTGCTTGTTAAAGAACGCGTACAAGTGCAAGCAGCGCATCAGACAAAAATTTTTGAATTTGATCCTGCACAATATCAAGGCCCGGCGCAATGGGTGTTATCTTTGGATGAATTAAAGCATGATTTTGCAGGTTTGGTGCAGGTTCAAAAACAAACCAGTCCTACCGTATTTGTCAGCGCTACATTGCAGTTTTCGACCGATAAAATACCAAACACAGAACAAGGGGATGTATTTTCTTTAAAAAGGCAATACTACGTTGTAAGTCATCAGTTGCAAGGTGTTCACTTAAAGCCTATCGACGCTTTGACCCATTTAAAAATGGGGGATGAGGTAGAAGTTCATTTGTCTGTGCGGGCTCTGCATGCCGCTGATTATGTGCATTTAAGAGATCCACGTGCATCAGGGATGGAGCCTACGTGGACCATAAGTCAAATGCAATTTCAAAATGGGTTATCTTTTTATCAAACCGCAACAGATAACGGCGCACATTTCTTTTTTGAATCGTTACCTGCGGGAGAATATACGCTTAGTTACCGTTTACGCGTGAGTGCGCAGGGAACATTTGCTGTAGCGCCTGCACAATTACAATCTTTATATGCGCCAGAGTTTAGCGCATACTCAAAAGGGCAGCAATTGCTTGTAAAAAACTAGCACAAACCTACAAATACGCACTTGTTTTTGTTCTGTTTTCTTGCCATGAGCAGCCCCTGTGAATGATAGACTTAAGTTATTTGTAGCAAGGCAGCCCATTTTTGATCGTACACGCAAGGTGTTTGCTTACGAATTATTATTTAGATCAGGGCAAGATAATTATTTTTCGCATACCAATCAAGATCAAGCCTCTACCCGTGTGATTCATGATTCTTTATTTATACATGGACTTGATAAATTGCTTGCAGGTAAAAAAGGTTTTGTGAACATAACCCGTCAAACATTATTAGATGGGACTGTTAATATTTTGCCTAAAGATCATTTTATTTTAGAATTGTTAGAAGATATTCCAGCAGACAAAGAAGTGATTCATGCTTGTCAGGCACTTAAAAAACAAGGTTATACATTGGCGCTTGATGACTTTATAGACGCGCCCCATTTGCAATCACTGGCCGATGTGGCAGATATTATAAAAATTGATTTTTTAGCAGTCAAACATCAAGAACGAGAAGCCATTGCAAAACGTTATCTGGCCAAAAATAAAATTTTGTTGGCAGAAAAAGTAGAAACAGAGTCTGATTTTAAACATGCCATTTCGTTAGGGTATCATTATTTCCAAGGGTATTTTTTTTGCCGTCCACAAATGATGTATGGTCACGATATTCCTTCTTTTAAAGTTAATTACATGCGTTTTTTGGCCGCGTTAAGTAAAAAAGAGCTCGATTTTTTAGAAATAGAAGACATTATTAAGCAAGAAGTTTCTTTGGCTGTTAAAATCCTGCGTTATCTTAACTCGGTGGCCTATCACCGAAAACATCAAGTGACTTCGATTAAACAAGCGCTTGCTTTATTGGGCGAGTCTTCGATTAAACAGTGGGCCATGTTGATGACGGTGAATGGTCTGGGCAAAGATAAGCCAGAAGAATTGGTGTTAACCGCTTTAATTCGTGCTCGTTTTTGCGAACTTTTGGCGCCTTTGTTCCATTTGCAATCATTCCAATCTGATTTGTTTATTTTAGGTATGTTATCTTTAATGGATGCATTAGTTGATCAACCCATGCCTTATGTACTTGAAGAGCTTGCGATTTCTACTCAAATTAAACAAGCGTTAATGGGCATGCATAACGAACTAAGTCCTGTGTATTATTTTGTGAGTGCTTACGAACAAGGCAAATGGCAAAATATTCTTTATTGGCAGGCTGATATTGATGTAGAAGAATCTGATATTTCTACACTTTATGAAGAAGCTATTTTGTGGGCACAAAAAATATACGAACCACAAACAGAAGCGGCAATTGATTCACTTTGAGTTGCCTCGGTGTTCTTTGGTCTGCGTTTGAATACGGCGTTTGTGAATTTGTTCCATGTCTCGTTGGGCGTCGCGTTCTTTAATTTCTTCACGTCTGTCTATGGTTGTTTTACCTGCACACAAACCAAGCCTAACTTTAACTTTGCCTGCTTGGTTAAAATAAACAGAAAGAGGCACTAAAGTATACCCACGCCTATCTAGTTGAATGGCTAGCTTTTTGAGCTCATTTTTATGCATCAGCAATTTGCGATCATAGACTGGTGTATGATTAGCGTACCCACCATGGGTGTAAGCACCAATATGCATGTGCCCTAAAAAAAGTTCGCCACGATGAAAATGGGCATAAGCATCCATGAGTTGGCACGACCCTTGGCGCAAAGATTTAATTTCTGAGCCTGTAAGTACAATGCCTGTCTCATAATGTTCTTCTACGTGATAACGCTGCCTTGCTTTTCTGTTTTCGGCCACGATAGTGATGTGATCATGTTCTTTTTTCATAGGTTTATTTTAATACTATTGGTTACGCATGCCTTCTTAGTCTAACACCGTAAAAACCATCCATGCAGTCCATTTCTGTAAAGGTATCAATAGTGTCTTCTAGTGTAAAATAATGATGACGTTGCAAAAACGCTTGAACTTGGGCCGCCCCTTCTTCATCAAAGAAACTGCAGACAATATAAATCAAAGCCCCACCTAATGCAACCAAAGGTGCACATGTGTCTAAAATTTGTATTTGAATGGCTTGCATTCTTAAAATATCTTGGGGTTTTAGTTTCCATTTAAGTTCTGGATGTCTTTTAAATGTACCGGAGCCTGTGCAAGGTGCATCAATGACCACCGTTTGATAAGTACCTTTTATAAAACCTGATTTTGTGGCGTCTTCTTGTATTAAGGTGACCGTTTGTTCTTGTTTAGCCAGTTTTAAATTATCTGCAATTAGTTGTAGACGTTGAGGATGAAGTTCTACTGCCGTAATAGGCGTGTGCCCTAAATCTATGAGGGCCATTGTTTTGCCGCCTGGTGCGGCACAGACATCGAGTGTGGGGCCTTGTTCTTGCGCGGCTAGCATAATCACGCGTTGGGCGGCTTCGTCCTGCATAAAGAATGTGGTTAAAAATCCTGGTAAATGGCCAATATGTCCACTTTTTTTTAGTATAATACCAGCCTTGGAATAGGTTGTTGGACGTGCTTCAATACCTAAATCATGTAGTGATTTTAATACTTGTTCACGCGTGTGTCGGTGCGTCCATACACGCAATGTTGGAGACGCACGTTGTTGCCACGCTTGGGCAATTGCGTAACAGTTTTGAAAAAGGTCTATTGTTTGATCTGTTTTTGTTTTTAAGGCGCTTAATTTTTGTTGTAATTTTTCTATTAGCCATACAGGGCATGCGCTGTGTAGGCTTTGGGATTCTAACGAAGATAAGTCCAAAGCGGGTAAAGCTGGGCGCTTGCTTGTGTCTGCGCAGCGCCTTAAAATAGCATTGACAAGTCCTGCAGCGTAGCGCCTTTGATTTTTTTTAACAGCTTCTACTGTTTCTGCCACACAGGCATAATCAGGGAGCCTGTCTAGGTAGTAAAGTTGATACACGCCAAGTCGCAGTGCTTGTAGTACAATGGGATCAAATTTAGCAATGGCGCGTTCACCTGCTTTTGAAATGTAATAATCAAGCAACAAACGATGCCTTAATACGCCGTAACATAATTCTGTCATGAGCGCGTTGTCTTCTTCTTTGAACGATACGCCCATGTGCGTTAAAAGCCTGTCTAAATAAGCGTCGTCGCGATCTATCCGGACCAGTATTTGTAATGCCACTTGTCTTACATTGGGGGGGTGTTTGCCATTTTTAGCAAACGTATTTGAATTTTTAGATGTTTTAGAGGTCATGAACAAAAAACTCACTTTTAGTGGCACCTTTAGCATCACTCGCTATATTTAATAAAGAAGCTTTTCTCATAAGGCGAGGGTTATTCATGAAAATATTGGTGGTCGATGATAGTAAAGTCATGCGTACATTGGTGATTCGTAATTTAAGACAAGCTGGATTTGATAATCACACAATCGTAGAAGCTGGAAATGGTAAAGAAGCTATGGCTGTGGTTCGCCAGGGGACACCCGATATTATTTTGTCTGACTGGAACATGCCAGAAATGAATGGTTACGAATTATTAAGTGCCATTAAAAATGAAGGCGTGAGAACTGTTTTTGGTTTTGTGACTTCAGAAGGGACTGCAGAAATGCGTGCCAAAGCCACAGAAGGTGGGGCTAAGTTTTTGATTACTAAACCGTTTACCCCAGAAACCTTTGTGTTAGCATTAAGCTCTTATATCAATTAATAATTTGATCCCCAACGGAGATTTTTATGGCGACTTATCCAATGCCTTTACCTGCCGATATTGCTAAGTTTTATCATGGGTTACTAGGCAAAAAAACAGAAGTAAAAAAAGCGACACAAGCACTGCAAATTTTACCTAAGCCACCGGTTGTGATTGGTTACTATATAGACGATCAAACGCAAATCGTGGGGCTTATTTTGGGTGATTTTGCATTTGCTTGTTTTTCTGGATCTGCGTTGGCTTTGGTACCGCCTAAAGTCGCATCAGATGCGCTTAAGTCTGGCGAACCTAATGATGGTATTTTAGAAAACGTGCACGAAGTTATGAATGTGAGCGCAGCCTTGATTAATAACATGGGCGCTAAACATTTAAAGCTGAATGGGATTACGTTGTCGAACAAAGAGATACAAGAAAAAGCACAAACGATTATAGCAAAACCAGCAGCACGTGCTGATTTTGACGTTAATATTGATGGTTACGGTGCTTGTAAGATGGCATTTTTATTGGGTTCTGAGCTAGCCAAATAAGGGTTGGTTAATATTTCTATGCAACGTGCTTCTATAGACGCTTGTTGGTTTCCTTGTAGTAATATTCCTATGTATCCTTGGCCTTGTTTATCTGTGGCAATAATTTCTTGGCCGGGATTTAATTCACCCAAAGTTCCGTAACGATCATCCGGCCCATTTTTAAGCACGCATTTGAGTGTGACAACGGCTGGTTGTTCAGCATGTAATAAATATTCACACCATAGATTCATAAACAATGCAGCCAAACACAACAGTACACAACAGGTAGAGAGTATTCCTAACATTGTTCTTGATCGCGATTTTGTTGTGACTAGATAAATAATTAAAAATACAACACCTAAAAAGCCAGTGATTCCAGAAATTTTTAATACAGGCAAACGCCACAAAGACAAGGCCAATTCGTGAGACATGCCGATAGGTTTTAGATTGTTTACATATTCATTGGGCTGTTTTAAAAATTCTTCTCTGAGTGTTTGAATGCCTAATTGTGCCTGTGGTGTGTGGTGTAATAAATCTGATCTTAATAAATGTACAAGCGCTAAGGCTTTTTGTTGTGTTTGCCAGTTAAGCATGCCCAGGTGGTATTCTACCGCATGATGTGCAATACCTAGTGCCAAAAGTTGTTGATATTCTGTTTCTGCTTGCTTATAGTTTCCAGTTTGTTGATGTTGCGTGGCTGTTAAAAACAAAGTGTCTGCGGGGCTTTGTTTGGTGGCCGCATGCGCTTGTTTGTTAAAAATTAACAAACAACAACAAAAACAGTAAAAAAACAAACCAAGTAAACAGATTTTGTGATTTTTAATGACGTTGCCCATCCTCTTTGTTTTTAACCATATTATTTCTTGCTTTGACAAGAGTAAAAGTTCGATGCACAATGAACACATATGAATATTTTAGACCTGTTTTCTTTGTGGTGGTTTTGGTTCTCTTTTGCTTTTTTATTGCTTGTTTTTGAACTTCTTTTGGTGAATAACTTTTTTTTGATTTTCTTTTCTTTGGGCGCGTTTTTAACAGGTTTATTGTCCAGTATTTCTGTGTTATCTTCTGCTTTTCAGTTGTTTGTTTTTTCTTTGTCATCCTTGATTTCTTTGTTTTTGTTTAGAAAAAAATTGCTAGCCACTTTTTATAAAAAACAAACACATGCCCATGTGGATTCTTTTATTAACGAATCGGGTTGTGCACTTGATGATATTTTGCCCAACATGACCGCTAAAATAGAATTAAGAGGCACTTCTTGGAATGCTAAAAACGTAGGCGATAAAACTATTTATAAAGGTGGACGTTGCGTTGTTAAAAAAGTAGAAGGATTAACGTTACATGTTCATATTCATGTGTAGAAATTATTATTTTAACTAAGGAGTTTATTGTATGGGCGCGGGGTTATTTATTTTTTTAATGTTTACGCTTTTAATTGTGGTGGTTATTGCTAAAACCGCACTGGTGGTGCCGCAGCAAAGTGCTTATGTTGTTGAACGATTAGGTAAATATAATGGAACATTAGAAGCTGGGTTTCATATTTTAACTCCCTTTGTTGATGTAATTCGTTATAAACATACACTCAAAGAACAGGCCATTGATATTCCTGAACAAATTTGTATTACAAGAGACAATGTGCAAGTGGGTGTAGATGGCGTATTATACTTAAAAGTGTTAAATGCAGAACGTGCGTCTTATGGTATTTCTAATTATGTCTTTGCAATTACGCAGCTGGCACAAACAACATTAAGAAGCGAAATTGGTAAAATCGAACTAGATAGAACATTTGAAGAACGTGCCAATATTAATATGTCGATAGTGAGTGAACTTGATAAAGCCACAGAATCTTGGGGCATTAAAGTGCTTCGTTACGAAATTAAAAATATTACACCACCGCAAGATGTGATTGCCGCGATGGAAAAACAAATGCGCGCAGAACGCGAAAAACGAGCCACTATTTTGCAATCAGAAGGTGTGCGCGACGCCGCCGTTAATACAGGCGAAGGCGAAAAACAAAAAGTGATTAAAAGTTCAGAAGCTAAAAAACAACAACAAATTAACGAAGCAGAAGGTCAGGCTTCTGCTATCTTGGCTGTTGCTCAAGCCACCGCCGAAGGCATTTTAAAAATAGCTCAAGCGACACGGGTAGAAGGCGGGATGAACGCGGTGCAACTACGCTTGGCAGAGCAATATATTCAAGAGTTTGGTCGTTTAGCTAAGGCATCTAATACCATTGTATTGCCCGCAGAAGTTTCTGATGTGGGATCTATGCTGACCTTGGCCACGCAAATTTTAAAAGATAAAACCCCATCTAAATCATAATTTATTCTGAATCATAATTCATTACATTTGATTATTCCTACATAAAAATAAGATTAAAAAATAAAAGCAACCTCTTTGTTTTTCGGCTACAACTACTGGGTGCATCTGTGCGCAAAGAGGATTGCCTATGCGAAGAAATTTTGAATTAATCCGTGGTTCGTATTTTATAGTTTGTGTGGTCAGTGTTTTTTTTATGGTTTCTTGCCAGGGTAAAAAACAAACATTACCCGCTGGAAATGCAACACCGCAATCAACACTTGCCAGCAAAATTACGTCGAGTATTGGTGCTAAATTGGTGGCAGAAGCATCGGTGCCGCAAGACAAGGCAGATTTATTGGTTGCCAAAGTAGATGAACGATTAAAGTCAAGTAGCAATAGGCAAGTTAAAACACAATCTACTGTGCCAAGACTACAACCAAAAAATCAAGCGATAAGACAAGAGGTTCCTTCTCTGGCAGAGATTTCTTTGGATGACCCCAAAATATCTGCCATTATTATGGGCCTTGTGTTGGATGAATTAGATTCTCCAGAGATTAACATAAAAGTCGATCAAATTGGCCATGTGACACAAGCAGCATTGACCTCTTGTGTAGATGTAATGAAAGAAGTGGTTAAAGATACATCTGCCGCAGAAAAAAAATCATTACTTAGTGATTTGGTTGTAAATACGATTTCCAATTTAACTGGCGCTGGATTGGTGCCTTCGCAAATGGTGTCTGTTGTAGACGACGTCATGGGCGCTGTAATGGGGCAGGCCGATGACATGGGTCTTGCGGATGATTCTTTAAAAGAAACAGCAGGTGATTTATCGGCCGCCGCCATGCAAGGGTTTGCCAATGTAGTAAAAGATGTTGGCGCCGATGCCAGTGTGGTGGTGGCTCAATTTGCGCAAACAGCGGCACTAGGGATGATGGAATCCTTAAATGATGCGGGCGTTAAACCAGAAGATATTGCGTCTTTTAGCCAACAAGTGATTCAAGGCGCTACAGAAGCTGTATTGTCTGTGGTGTCTGATTTGGGGCTTAAAGATTCTGCAGCCGTAAGTGATGTTGGTAAATATTTACTTTCTGGTGTATCTTTGGGGGCGCAAGCTGTATTTGATGATTTTAAATCGCAAGGTGCCACGGTGGACGATGCTTCTGTATCTGCCATGTTAACACAAATAGACGAAGACGCTAAACAGCAATTTACAGATACCGTGGTGGCCAATAAAGATACTTCAACAATCGAAATTAAAGCAGAAGAAATTACGCAATCTGTTCAAGATTTTAATGCTGCAGAAATTCCTCCTCCGACCTTGGAAATACCTAAAGCGCCAGAGATTCCAGCCACAGTGTCGTTTGATATTCGTGAAAAAACCATGAGTGTGCAGATTTTATCAGGCGACCAATTTCAATTTAATGTCGATACGCAAGGCCTTGATTCTACACAAGAGGTGATTTGGAGTGTGTCTTCTTTTGGCGGCATAGACAAAGGAACGATTGATACTAACGGTTTGTATACCGCAGCATCTGCACGTTTATTAAAAGCAGACAGTATAAAAGTAACCATAAAAGCGGCACTTGCTTCTGACCCTAATATTTTTTCGTCTTTTGATGTTGTGATTATTAAAAAATTACGCAGCATGACTATTCAGCCGCAGGTGGCCACATTGTTTGCGGGTGATTCTTTATTGTTTACAATTCAAACCAATAATATCGAATTTGAAGAAGTAGTTGATTTTGTAACTTCGCCTGCGGGGATGGGGCGATTTGAATTAAGTGCAGATGGTAAGCAGGCCGTTTATTTTGCACCTACAGAAGCTCAACTGGGTGCCACCACTGATAAATTGACTGTAAAAGTAGGTGCTCAATTAAAAGCAGATAAAAGAATATCTGCTTTTGCGGTGGTGGATGTTGTTAAAAAACCTAAAAAATCAATTCAATTTAACGAACGTGACGTTGTTATTTACGAAATGGAGCAAGCGAATTTAAGTCTATCCACACAAAATTTAGAATCTAATGATGCGTTAGAGTGGTCATTAGAACCACAAGGTTCGTCTTATTTGGGCGAACTTGTAATTGATTCAAAACTAACCGCTCAATATAGAGCAGCACAACACGAATTATTTCCTGCAGATAGTAGTTCTATTCTTGTGCGTGTAGTGGTTAGATTACAATCCGATCCTAATGTGTTTACCAACCTTGATTTGACAGTGTTGAGAAAACCAGAGCGTGTTGTTTCGTTATTGCCTGCATCGGCTGTATTAATGAGCGATGACCATGTTGAATTTGCAGTAGAAGCTAAAAATATTGCTGCACAAGATGTATTGGAATGGCGTGTAGAACCTGCCGATGGTGTTTACCGCGGTTATATTTATGTGAATCACCAATATGGTAGACGTGCATTTTATTTAGCGCCTGGCGCCGCATCGTTTCCTGCTGGTGTATCTGAAATGACTGTAAATGTAGTTGCTTCTTTACGTGACAATCCTAATGTGTTTGGATTTTCGCAGATTATTGTTCATAAAAAACCAGAACGTATTCATTTAGAACCAAAAGTGGTGCAATTGGTTGCAGGGCAAGAATTTGACCTTAAAGCGTATATCGAAAATTCAACTTTACCATCTGAAATAGAATGGAGAATCGAAAGTGAAGTTCCAGAATTAACGGGTCAATTAAAAACAGATCCAAATAATCCTTGGATGATTAATTACCGTGCACCTTTTGCTTCTGAATTTGCTAAGGATAAAAATTATTTAAACCTAAAAATTATTGCACAATTAAAAGACAAAGACGTACAGTCATGGACGTATGTGTTTGTGCAAAAAGATCCAAGCAAACTGGTTCAATTAAATTTGCAAGGTGATGACACGGTGTATGCCGGACATGCGTCTTATGCGTACACACTAAACAAAGCTAATTTACCTGTAGATGAATCAGGACAAGAAAAAGAAATTTTATGGAGCGTAAGAATATCGCCAGACTATCCAGATTCTTCGCTAAATCCTGGTGTGATCGAAAGTTCTGACGCAAAAAGTGCATATTATCTGCCACCTTCCGTAGATTCTTTGGGCCGTTACGATAGCATTGTGGTTATTTTAAAAGCAGAAGTTAAAGATAATCCAAGTTTAGTTTCTGAACAGGCCATTAGAATTAAAAAAGATGCATTATTACCAGAACTTAAGATTGTTTGGTCTTTGGGTCAAAATGAATTATTGGCTGGAAGTAAAGAAATTCCTGTGTCTGTTAATGTAAGTGGCGCACAAGCAAACGACAAAATAATTTGGGAATTACAAAATCTAAATCCTGTGCCTAATGCGGATTATCCATTAGAAGCAGGTGTTTTATTGTCTAATGATGCACTTGGTATTTCTGCTGTTTATACACCACCACAACCAGATCAAATGTCTGCTTCTGAATTAGATGTGGTGTTAATTGCTAAATTAATGCGTGACCGTGTATTAGCAGAAGATAAAATTTTATTACATATCAAACGAGAATTACCACAAAGACGTGTAATAATTTATCCTTCTCAATCAGTGAATGTATTTGCTGGTGCTTCTATTAATTTCCAAGCACAAATTGAAAATCCATTAGCCACAGATAAATTGGAATGGAGTTTGTATGCGACAAATACGTCTGCTGCTGGTATGATTTCTTTTGATTCAGATGCATTTTATACAGCGCTTTATCAGGCTCCTTATAAATCAGATTTTCCTGCCGATACAAATTTATTAAATGTGTTTGTGCGTGCGCGGATTGTGGGCACAGATATTGGCGCAGAAGTGCCTGTGCTTGTGCAAAAAGATGCACAAAACAAAACAGTATTCGAAATTGTGGGTGAAGATTCTTTATTGGCAGGTGCAACGGCAATGCCTTATCAACTTAAAAAAGAAAACTTACCAAAAAATCCAGATGGTAGTGAACTTGAAGTGCATTGGAATTTATACTTAGATCCTGTGCAAAAAGATCCTAATGATCCTGATTCTTTAGCTGGATTGTTGATTAAAACAGATAATGCCATGGCACTTTACCAACCTGCTTCTGTGTCTGAATTAGGTACACACTTGTTGGTTTCTGTGGTGCTCGAAGCACGTATCGATGGGGCTGTGTCTTTAGTGTCACAAAAACGAATTGTGGTTCAGAATTCGCAAACCATTACACGCATTGAGATTAAACCAGATTATATTCCAGACTTGGTTGCAGGAAGTCCCGCCATGAGTTTGTTTGCACAAACAGAAGGCATGCAAAAAGACGACGTGATTGAATGGTCTGTTAAAAATCTTAATCCACAAACTAAATCTGATTACAGTCAAGGTGTTGGCTTTATTGCAGTCCAAGATGCACAAGGATTAAATGCGCTCTACGTGCCTCCATTTGATTATCAAATGACACAAGACGAAGTAGATGCTTTGATTTCTACACGTTTATTGCGTGCAGGCGTAGAGGTTGCACATGCCGATGTCCATGTTCATTTAAGACGTTATCCGCTTGAAAAAATAGTCACAATTGATGCCAATGAAGACATTATGAAAGCAGGAGAAACAAGAGATTTATTTGCTTGGGTGAGTAACCAAGGACCAAGCGATGCAATTGAATGGTTTGTTGAAACAGATAATAATTTGGCACCAGGATTAATTCAGTATGATGTTCAAAATTTTAATCAAGCACGTTATCAAGCACCAACGCTAAGTGAATTTCCTGCTAATGTTGATTTTATTAATGTAAGAATTGTGGCAAGATTGGTAGGTACTGAAATACGTGCGCAATTGCCACTTGTGATTCAGAAAAATATTACATCAAAAATACAGTTTGATTTGCAAGGTGACGATCATACAGTAGCAGGGAGTGATGCATTAAAATTAAAACTTGTAAAAGATAATTTGCCTAAAAAACCAGACGGTTCTGAATATAATGTTCAATATTCATTACAAACCAAAGATACGAGCGGTAATTTTAATGTAAATAATTCACTGGGTGAACTTATTAATCAATCGCCAGAGGGTATTGATTATTTACCGCCTAGTGTTGAATTAATGGGTGATCGTTTAGCGTTTGTTGTGCTTGTACGTGCTGAATTAGATGGATTTTCTGGGATATTTTCAGAAAAACTTATTCGTGTTCAACGCCCAGATCAAATTGTAGAATTACAAGTGGTACCGCAGTCTTTGTTTGAACTTACAGCAGGATCGTCACCCGTAGAACTAAAAGCAGAAGTTAAAGGATTTCAAGAAGGTGATTTAATTAAATGGAAAATAAACAATTATGCCTACGATCCACAATATCCTAATGAATATGGACAAGTGATACAACAAGACAGTGTGGGATTTTCTTCGTTGTACGTACCTCCACAAAAAGAAGATATGTCGCCTCAGCGGGACATGCTCTATTTTAATGTAGTAGCACAGTTTATTAGACAAAATAATGTGCTTGCCGAAAACTATGCGTCGGTCAAGATCGTTAGAGAAAAAGCACCAAGCAGCATTGGAATGAACCCTGATTATTTACCTATGAATGCAGGACAAACCAGAGATTTCTTTGCTTGGATTCAACAAGGTAATGCAAGTGATACATTAGAATGGCGCGTAGAAGGTATTGATACACAAAATCCAGGAATGATAAGTTTTGATGCTCAGGATTTTGGACATGCCGTTTATCAGGCACCACTTGCCCAAGATTTTCCAACACAAGCCGATTTTATTAATGTTAAAGTGATTGTTCAGATTAAAGGCACAGAAATTCGTAAAGAAGTGCCATTGTTAATTCAAAAACAAGCGGGTCCAAAGCCAATTTTTGAAATTATGGGCAGTGACTTTTTACTCGCCGATTCATCTGCTGAATCTTATTCTTTGAATAAACAGAATTTGCCATTGAATCCAAATGGACAAGAATCCGATGTGGAATGGAGTGTAGAAGTAGCCAAAGAGTATCAAAACCCAAGTAGTCCACAATTAGGTGCGGGTGTGTTTGAATCTACTTCTCTCAAAGATGCGCTATATCGCCCAGCACCAGCAAAAGAACTAGGTGATTATGCGTCTATCCAAGTGGTTCTTACTGCTAAATTAAAAGATTTTCCATCTTTGTGGGCACAAAAACGTGTATGGATTCAAAAAGGTCAACAAATCACAAGAATTCAAATTCAACCTTCCTATTTACCTATGATGTATGCGGGCGATCCGGCAATAGATTTGTCTTTAATGACAGAAGGCATGACGCCTACTGATACCATTGAATGGTCGCTCGAAAATATGACACCAGATACCTCTTTAGATCTGGGGGTGTTATTAAGAGAAGATGCTGCTGGTTTGATGATGCAATATCTTCCGCCACAAATATTGCCAGTGCCACAAGCGAATTTTTTATTGCATGCCCGTTTAATGCGTGACGGTTTTGTGGCTGCAGAAGATCAACGTTATGTGATGCTGTTTGGCGCAAGACCACAAAAAGTAATCCATTTTTATATGGATGCTTCACCTTTATTGGCAGGTACCGAACGTAGTTTATCTGCATGGGTAGAAAATTTTGATTATCAAAATGATAAAGTCGTATTCAAAGTAGAATCTAAAGATGCCAACCTTACAAAAATAGGAAGTATAGAAAAAGATCCTAATAACATGATGAATGCAGTCTATACAGCACCACAAGCACAAGATTTTCCAGAAGGTGTGAATGCGATAAGCGTGGTTGTGACTGCCATGTTAGAAAATAGCGATGTTAAAGAATCACACGATGTTTACATTGTAAAAACGCAAGACGAAATACCTTCTTTATTGATTCAGGGTGACGGCTTTATGGTGGCTGGCGATGCCGCAAAACATTATTTGTTAAGTGGTAGTCATTTGCCTAAAAATCCAGATGGAAGTCCTGCCAATATTCGCTGGTACTTAGAAATGATGTCTGGGCCAAAATCTGCACTTGGACAGTTAAGTGCAACAAGCAATGAATATGCGGATTATATACCTGCCTCTGTGAGTGACTTGGGCGATTTTTATGCGGCTGATGTGCTGTTGGTTGCCGAATTAGAACAGGCACCGGGCGTGCGTGCACAGTTTGTGATGCATGTTCAAAAAGAAGGCAGTTACACATCCATTCAAATTAATCCTAGAACTTTAGGTGCTATTTATGGAGATGATGTGGCCTCTTCTTTGTCTGTTGTAACACAAGGCATGCATGTAGAGGATCGCATTGAATGGTCTTTAGAAGATTATATGAAAGATCCCAATTATCCTAATAAAGCCGGGAGTTTATCGGTCCAAGATAGCAACGGATTAAATGTTGTTTATTTGCCGCCAAGAGTCGATCAAATGCCTGAATTCCCTTATCAAATAGGGATAGTTGCAAGATTAATGCGACAAGATAAAACATCTGGTTCTAATTTAGAAATCGCACGTGATTTTATTCAAATTGAATTGCATCAATATCGCCCAGTTAAAAAAATTCATATTTACGGTGATTTTTCTCCTATGTTGGCAGGTGAAAAACGTAATTATATGGCCTCTGTTGATTATCGCGACCTCAGTGATGAAGTAGAATGGTCCGTAGAAGCAGTGGCACCAGTTGTTGATTATCAAGGTCAAATCAATGTGCTTCCAAATCCAAGTGATTTTACCGCAGAATATCAGGCGCCATCAGAACAAGACTTTAAAGATCCTAATGTGTCTGGAATTCGTGTTAAAATTTTAGCACATTTAAAAGGCTCCGATCTTAAAGAAGAACAATATATTTACATTGCAAAATCTCAACAAGACTTGCCGGTGTTTTCGATTCAAGGCGAATCACAGGTTTATGCAGGCGCACAAACGGTCACTTATAATTTAAATAAAGCGCATTTGCCGCTTAAACCAGATGGTAGCGAAGACGATATTGTGTGGGAATTAAAATCTACTTTGGGTTATCAAGTGGGATTAGGGAGTATTGTAAGTAGCGATAATAATACACTCACATATTTGCCACCAACAGTAGAAGAAATGAATGGTTATGTGAATTATGGTGTTACAATAAGCGCC
>Ga0154020_10000264_pt1 | contig 62865 bp, 56 predicted proteins | sample Klosneuvirus_201_FD_109709 | JGI IMG/M metagenome (GOLD analysis project Ga0154020, IMG submission 109709) | Active sludge microbial communities from wastewater, Klosterneuburg, Austria - Klosneuvirus_20160825_MG | ecosystem: Engineered > WWTP > Aerobic digester > Activated sludge | place...
GCTGCTGACGGAGCTGCTAGTGACGGAGCCATTTTCTGCGCGGGCGTGGCCTGGGGAGGGGGCGCGGACAGCTCGAAGAAGTCGCTCTTTTTGGCGCCACAGATCGGACAGCGCCAGGAGTCTGGAATCTGCGCAAAAGCAGTGCCGGGCGCAATTCCACCATCGGGATCACCGACGGCAGGATCGTAGACGTAGCTACACTTGCGGCACTTCCAAGTCGTCACGGTGCCCCCTTCATAACACAGCATGCTCTGCGCGAGCGTGATTTGGCGTGAGCGTGGTCGGTTAGGGCGTGACGCGGGCTAGTGAGCGGAGGTGGGCGACGAGACCGTCGAGATCGTCGCGGCTGCGACCCAGCTCGGGGAAGGCGGGCATCTGGGCGCTCTTGCGAACCCCTGGACCGCCGCGCAGGATGGCCGCGCGCAGTCGATCATTGGAGACATTGGACTGCCAAACCGCATCGCCGAGGTCTTGCACACGCACCTTGCGATGGGCGAGCGCTTCTGGACCATCACCCCAGCCGGAGGCTCCGTGACAGCGTACGCAGTGCTCGGCAAACAGCTTGGCTCCCGTCGCCCGTGCTTCCGCCGAGACGACTGGCGCGGCCTCAATCGGCGGCAGCGTGTGGGTGCGCTGACAGCCGCCGAGCAGTGCCGTTGCCGTCAGGACCACCATCATCACCAACAACCGAAGCGCTGACCGCACAGCAACCTGCGCCGCACCGAGCAAGCCGATCTCTTCGCACTTCACGACGTAGACCGGAATCGATCGGAGCAGCTCGGCAAAGCGGCCCTTGCGGGTGAAGTGAGACAGGAACAGTCCGTCGACAAATAGCGGTAGGTTCTTGGCGGCGATGCCTCCCGCCAGGTACACGCCACCGCGGGCCAAGGACTTGAGCGCAAGGTTGCCTGCCTCCGCTCCATACAGCTGCACAAAGCGCTGAAGCGCCAGCTCACAGAGTCCATCCGAGTGGGCCAGCGCATACCGTGAGATCACTCCCGCGGCATCGGGCGCACTCGCCAGCTCCTCTGCCACCTGTCGACGCTCCATCCCCGGATTCTGCTCGCGGAAGAACTCGTAGAGGGTGACGATTCCGGCCCCACAAATCAGGCGCTCTTGGCTGATGTGCTCGGGATGACGCTGCGCAAGGAATCGCCACAGCAAAAGCTCTACTTCGTCGTGGGGCGCAAAGTCGCTGTGTCCCCCTTCGGTCGGCAGAATCACCGCCTGGTCGCCGGCAAAGGCAATGACTGCTTCCCCGAGTCCGGTTCCTGCCCCGAGCACCGCAATCGGCGCTCCTGACACCGCCACGCCCGCAGGATTGAGCGCTTGCAGAGACAGACCGGGAAAGGAGTCGCCGCGCGCCACCGCCGAGATTGCCACCGCCACCGCGTAGAAGTCGTTGACCAGGCGGACCTCATGAAGGCCGAAGCGCGCTGCCAGACTGCGGCTGCTGATGCGATAGGGGAGGTTGGTCACCTCGCACAGCTGCTCGTCGCCCTCACTCACTACCGGACCGGCGACGCCGATGACTGCCCGCTCGGGATGCTCGGACTCACCAAGCTGGGCCAGAAACTCTGCGACCATCGACTCCAGGTTGGGATGACTCAGGCTGGCAAAACGCTGGCGGCGCAGCACCTGACCGCGGTCATCGCACAGCGCGAGCAGCGTCTTGGTCCCCCCCAGATCTCCAGCCAGGATGGTCATGAGCTACGACCTCACCGACGAGCGATCCCTGGCCTCGCTGCTGGTGGCGCGGATGCTGAAGCCTTCGCGAAACAGGCCCTGCCACATCGCCGGACGGTAGACATCGCCGGCCAGCGCACTGGTGATCGCCGCGCAGGTCGAGGGATGCGCCGACGAACGAACCAAAAGGGGCCGCAGACTGCGCGCATAGAACTCGTGAACCAGACCCTTGAACAGATCGGCGCCCTGGAGCGCCTGCGCCTGATAGTTGGCGAAGCGCTCCGCAGAGAAGTCGTTTGCCGAGATGGCATCGTGCAGCGCCTTGGCCGCGAACTTGCCGCAGGTCACGGCCATCAGCACGCCGGTCGAAAACAGCGGATCGATAAAGGCCGCAGAGTCGCCCACGAGCAGGAAGCGGTCGCCGTAGAACTGCTTGCAGCGATAGGACCAGTTGCCGGTGGTATCGATCGGACGGACCCGCGTCGCGCCACGCAGAAGCTCCTGCATCACCGGGGTGGCTTCGAGCGCGGCCATGAACATCTGCTCGGCGCTGTAGCCACGTCGCGAGACCGTGAATTCCTTTTGCAGCGTGCAGCCGATCGACGTCACCGTGCCCTTAAACGGGATGAACCACCACCAGCCTCCGTCGAACAGCACGATCGTGATGTTGCCTTCGTCCCTGCCGGACTCGCGGTTGCAGTTCTCGTAGTGGGTGAAGCAGGCGAGGTTGGTGGTGACGAGATCGTCGGAGACCTTGAGTCCGAAGCGCGTGCCGAGGAAGGTGTCCCGGCCCGTCGCATCGACAAAGGCCTTGCCGCGTACCACTTCGCTTGTGCCATCGGCGCGGCGGATCGAGACGTCGACACCGTCGGCATCGAACTTGACATCACGGACTGTGGTCTCCTCTTGCACCACGGCGCCGAGCGACTCGCTACGACGCAGCAGCATATCGTCAAAGTCGGCCCGCTGGACTTCGTAGGCGAACGGATGGTCGGGACGAATCGCCTCGGAAAAGTAGTACGTCTGGGCCATTCCCGACTCGTTGTGGATAAAGCGCGCGCCCTCCTTGATGATGTAGCGCTGCTTCATCTCGGCGGAGACTCCCAGCTCGTCCCAGACCTCGCCACCGCACGGCAGGAGCGACTCCCCCAGGTGGAAGCGCGGAAAGCGCTCTTTTTCCAGCACCAGGACCGAGCGTCCGTGCTTGCGCAGAAAGCTTGCGGTCGTCGAGCCAGCGGGTCCACCGCCCGCCACGATTACATCATAAGAGGTCTGCTGCGTCGTCATTCGGGGTGATCTCCTGATTAGGGATGTACAATGCCTCTTATTCGCGCTCTGTCCTCATGTTGCCGGGAGTGCGCGCGGGCGGGTAACTCTACGATGAATGCGGCTTGTCCGGGCTCTGCGATGACAGAGCGGATGGTAGCTTTCGGGCCCCATGCACCTGCCGCGAAGTCTTCGAGGCGGTCGGCCAGCGTCACCTCAAAGCCGCCGTCTTTGGGCATAAGCACCCCGAACATAAAAGCGCCGAACAGCGCGTGGATGCCAATCAGCTCGGTGGCCGACAGCGCCGTTCCCAAAAACAGCGCAAACGACAGCGGTCGCACGCCCAAGCCGAGGGCGCGGGCCACACCGATGATGATCACCGCTTGGGCGATGAACAGGGCCAGCGGGCCATGTCCCAGGATGCTCTGAATGACCGTCGTCAGCATGACAGCTCCCACCTTGATACACTCCTTCGACAAGAGGGTCAACGCCGACGGCAACCGCGTGCCGTGCGCTGGCCCTGACTCGGCTACTGGTTTGTGGCTTGACAACAGCGGGCCGCTCACGAAAAGGTGGGGCCCACATGCTGAGTTCCCTATGTCGACCGCTCCGTCGCCTGTTGCCCGTGCTCGGGCCGCTGCTCGGGGCTGCCTGTCTCCCCGACCCGGACATCAAGGTGCCTGACTTCAAGCCAGCGGGAGTCGTCGATCTGGCTGTTGCCCCTGCCGACGCGGGCGCTCTGCCCGATGCCGGTCGGATTCGCTGGCAGCCGGACGCGATGATCCCCACCACCCAGACCCTGCGGGGCATCACCAGTGACAGCAGCGGCCAGGTCTTCGTCGTCGGCCACGGCGGTCAGATCTGGCGCCGCACCGCGGTAAGCTGGGTTGCTGAGCCCGCCGTCGATGGCGCGAAGACCCTCACCACCAACCTTTATGGTGTCGTCAGCAGTGGCGCGGACTTCTACGCCGTCGGGGATGCGGGTGTGGTGCTGCGGCGGGTGACCGACAAGTGGCAGCAGGAAGGCAAGGAGCTGGGGGTGACCGTCGCGCTGCTGGCCATCACCGCGCTGCCGAGTGGCGACCTCTACGTCGTTGGGGACGGTGGCACCCTGCTGCGCAAGCCGGCGGGTGGCGCCTGGAGCCGGGACAGCAGTGACGCCGCGCTCGCCAACGCCGACTTCCGGGCCGTCGCCGTCAGCAAGCCGGACGAGCTGTTCGCGGTGGGTGCCGGTGGCGTGATCGCCCGACGCAGCAGCGGCAAGTGGAGCCCCGACAGCGTCGCCATCGACGCCGGCGAGCGTGGCAACTTCAGCGCCGTCGTCGTGACCAGTGAGAGCGTCTTTGTTGCGGGCGAGTACAACCGCGTTCTCCGTCGTGATGCTGACAAGTGGCGCCGCGAGCCCACCGCTCCGCTCAGTGGCACAGGCGGAAATCTCTTTGCCCTGGTGGCGTCTGGCCTCGACTTGGTCGCCGTGGGCCAGGGCGGCAACATCCAGCGCCGCGACGGCAAGGCCAAGACCTGGACCTTAGATGACAGCGGCACGACGTTTGCCCTCAGCGCGGTGTCGGCCAGCCCCGTCCTGCGTGCGGTTGGGGCGCAAGGCACCGTGGTGGTGCAGAAGTGATGACTGTTGCCGTGAGCGACGAATCTCGATCCATGCAGCTTCATCCCGTGATTGCCATCGACGGACCCGCGGGGGCCGGGAAGTCCACCGTGGCCCGTGCGCTGGCGCGACGGCTTGGCTTCTTCCTGCTCGATACCGGCGCGATCTATCGCAGCTTGGCCCTGTTTGCCGAGCAGCACGGCATCTCGTGGGCCGACGGTCCGCAGCTGGGCGTGCTCGCCGAGAGCCTGCCAGTTCGCTTTGGCCGGGGCGATGAGGATGGCGCGGTCTTTTTGGCGGACCAGACGGTCACCACCGCCATTCGCACCCCCGAGGTCTCCCTGGGCGCTTCGCAGGTGTCGGCCCACCCCGAGGTGCGGTCGCGGCTGCTCGCCATTCAGCGACAGCTGTCGCGCAGCGGCCCGTGTGTCGTCGAGGGCCGGGACATTGGCACGGTGGTGCTGCCCGATGCGCCGCTCAAGATCTTCCTGACCGCCTCGCCGGAGGTGCGGGCGCAGCGTCGTCAAAAAGAGCTGGAAGCGCGCGGCGTCAAAGCCGATGCCGAAGCCACCCGTCGGGACCAGGAAGAGCGCGACCGTAGAGACGTAACCCGCGCCACCGCGCCGCTCAAGTGTGCAGAGGATGCTGTGCTGTACGACACCAGCGAGCGCTCGCTCGACCAAGTGATCGACGAGCTAGTCACCATCGCCCAGCACCGCCTTGGACTGTAGCGGCGCTGGTTAGGGAGCGGGATAGCGGAAGATGGTGAGGCCGCTGCGACCGCTGGCGGCGAGTCGCTGGCAGAGCTGATCAATCTCGGAGTCGAAGTCGACCAGGATGGGTCCTGGCCCCCGGCCTTTTTCGGACTGGGCGACTGCGACCCACTGACCGGCTAGCTGGAATTGCGGGCCTTCACTCGATTCGGTCTGCGGCATGGCGAGTAGTTCCGGCGGGGAGCGCCGTACCTTCCTTTGCTACATCTGTAAGGAGTGGCGCGTCAAGCCGCAACCTGGCGAAATGGCAGGATTTCTCTACTTCGTAGGCTTGCTGGGCACGATGTTGCCCTCGGCGTCGCGCTGCTGCGCCTCGCTTAGGCCGAGCGCCTGAGGCAGCTTCGGGAGCAGCTTGGCGGTATCGCCGACAATCACGATGGTCGCCTCGTCGGGATGGAGCCTGTTGCGACTGACCTCTTGCAGCTTCGACGGCGTGGTGGTCTGCGCGCCGGCCAGCAGTCGGGCAAACTCGTCCGCCGGCAGCCGATTGCGCGCGAAGCCGGCGTATAGCTGGGCCAGTCCTGCCGTCCGCTCGCTCTGCATGACCAGGCGCTGAATTGCCCCGTTACGGCTACTCGACAGCTCCTCGGCAGAACAGACCTCATCGCGCAGTCGCCGCTGCTCGGTCCGTAGCTCGACCACCGACTCGGTCGTCACGTCGCTGCGCACCGCTGCCTGCGCCACCCAATAGCCCAGCCCATCCATCCGCATCACCTGGGAGCGCGCCCCGTAGGTATAGCCGTGCTTTTCGCGCAGGTTTTGGTTGAGTCGACTGGTAAACATTCCGCCGAGCAGCACGTTCGCCATGTCCATCGCCGGTCGCTCTGGATCGAGCGCTCCCGGCACCAAGTTGGCGATCCGCACCTCGGCCTGCGGCGCGCCCGGCCTTTCGACCAGCACCAGCCCTCGCTGCGGCTTGGGCGGTGTCCGCACCGGCCTTGGGAGCGGTGACGAGGGCGGCACAAGCGGCAGCCGTCCCATCACCGTCAGCAGCTTCTCGGCCTGGGCCTGGCTTAGCTCGAAGTCCCCGGCAATCACGATCTTCCAGCTGCGCGGCGGATAGAAGCTCTGGTGGAACGCCTTGAGGTCCGACGCCGACAGCTTCTGGAGCGAGGCCGGCGTGCCGAGCGGCCACCGTCCATAGGGATCGCTTACGCCAAACAAGCTGCTGCGCAGAACCCGGTCCGCCACCTGCGCTGGCTCGTCCTGCTTCTGCTCCAGGTTGGCCAGCCGCTCGCCACGCACCCGCGTCCAGTCCGCGTCATCGAAGCGGGGTCGGAGCAGCGCTTCGTAGAACAGCGGCGCCGCCTCGGCATAGTTCTGTCCGAGCACGCCCATCGTCAGCAGCGTGGTGTCCGACGTCACCTGCGTCTTCCAGGTCGCGCCCACCGCCTGCATCGCCTGCGCCCAGTCGGTCCCGCTGCGCTGTCCGCTGCCTTCGCTGAGCATCGCAGCCACCGCATCGGCCAGACCCGACTTCGCTGTCACTGCATCGGCTTCCCCCACCGGTACGGCCACCGCCGTCTCGATGAGCGGCGTGCCCGGTCGCTGCACCAGCGTCACCTCGGCCCCGTGGACCCGGAAGTGGGCACTCGGCGGCGGCGAGGGGGCCTTGAGCGGTAGCTGCCGTGGCGCCTTCGCAAGATCCAGCGGCGCACGCATCGGCTGCAAAGCGGTCTGCGCGGACTTCTGCCCTGGCTTGCCCGGCAGCGGCTTCCCCGCTGGCTTGTTCGGCTCTGCCGGCTTTTGGGCCTGCGCGACCTGCGGCTTGCCCGGTACCACTTGGATTTGCAGCCGGCGCGTCACTTCGCCAATTCCCAGGTCCTGCGCCCGCTTGTATACGCTCGTCGGAGTCGCGCTGCGCAGCTTGCCAATCAGCTGTGGCAGCGCATTGGGGTCTCCCAGCCAGGCGTTGAGCTGCTGTAGCCACAGCGACTGACCCAGCGGCGTCTCCAGCTCGCGGGCCAGCTCGGTCAGGCGCAGGTTGCGCGCCCGCAAAAGCTCGTCGAGGCTCGGGGGAACACTGGCAAACGCGGCCAGCTCTCTTTCCACCGCCACCGTTAGCTGCTCGGCGCTCACGCCCTTCTGCGCCGTCACCGTCAGTCCCAAGATCGAGCCCAGCTGCTGCGGATCGACCTCGGCTTCAATCGACTGCGCCAGCTTCTGCTCGACCACCAGCTTGCGATGCAGCCGACTCGCCCGACCCTTGCCGAGGACATCGCCGACCAGCACCGTCTCCGCAAAGTCCGGGCTCTGCACCGGCGGCGCGTGCCACAGCACGTAGACGCGCGGCAGCGCTACGTTGTCTTCGACGACAATCTTCTGCTCGACAGGCACCACCATCTCGGGCACGCCGGCAGCCAGCGATGGCGAAGCTGGCTTGGGCCGCCTGGGCATCCAGCCGAAATAGGTGCCTATGAGCCGCTTGGCCTCCTCGGGATTGAAGTCGCCCACCACGGCCAGCGTCGCGTTCGACGGCGTGTAGTACTTGTAAAAGAACTGCTTCACGTCGGCGGTACTGGCTGCGATGAGATCCTCGTGAGAGCCGATGACCGGCCACGAATACGGATGCCCCGCTGGGTACATCGCTGGCGAGATCCGCAGCTCCGCCATTCCATAGGGGCGATTTTCATAGGACTGCCGTCGCTCGTTGCGCACCACCTCGCGCTGGAGACTGACCTTCTCGTCGGTCATGGTCTCTGGCAGGTTGGTCAGCCGCTCGGACTCCAGCCACAAAAGCGTTGGCAGGATGTGACTCGGGCCGAAGTCGAAATAGAAGGTGCGGTCGGTGCTGGTGGTCGCGTTGTTGCCGCCGCCTTCGGTCTCCATGATGGCGTCGAAGCGGTTGTTGGGCACGTTGCGCGTCCCCATGAACATCAGGTGTTCATACAGGTGCGCAAAGCCGGTGCGACCGGGCGCTTCATCGCGTGAGCCGACCGAAAACCACAGCGACACGACAACTCGTGGCACTGCCGGGTCGCGCCGCAGCAGCACCGTCATCCCACTTGGCAGGGTGTAGCGCTCTGCCGACAGCGCAAACGGATCACGGCTCGCAGTGGGCGCTGCAACCGGAGGCGCGGCGTGCAGAGAGGAAAACAGACCGAGCAGCCCAAGGGCACACGTCGAAACAACCAGCGTCCGCCTGCTCATGACTACAGCTCCAGATCCAGACTGGGACGAGGGTCGGTCTCTGGACGAGGCCGATAAAGCAGCAGGTTGCGACCAATCACTTGCACCAGTGCGGCCCGCGACTCCTTGGCCAGCTCCGCCGACAGCTCATGACGATCCCCCGACACCGTTTCGAGCAGCTTGATCTTGATCAGTTCGTGCTGCTCTAGCGCGTTGGCAATCGCCGCCAGCAGTCCTTCGGTGATGCCGTCCTTGCCGACCTGGACGATGGCGTGCAGGTGATGACCGATGCCGCGCAAGATGCTGCGCTGGCGGTTGGTCAGCTCGGGAGCGGACACACTGCGGGGCCGCTTGGTCGGGGTCTCCACGGTGCGATTGCCGATGCGATCGGTGGCGGCGCGAGAACCAACGGAGCGAGAAGCCGACGACCGCTTGGCCGACGACCGAGAAGCCGACGAGCGGTCGGCACTGGGCTTAGACATGCCGCAGAACCTAGCAAATTGCCGGCGGAGAGGGGGAAAAAGTGGGGGGCGCGCGAGCGAACTATGTTAGGTCTAGTTCATGCGTAGGCGGCTTGCACTCATCCTCACGCTGGTCATCGCGATGATGACCGCGAAGGTGGTGCGTGCCGAGCAATCCGGCGACGCGCAGCAGCACTCTCTGCGGGCCGAGAAGTCGTCGGTGGCGATCCAGTCACTCTCCCATCGACCCCTGTTTCATCCCGAGCATCGCACAAGTTCCAGACACGCTTCCTGGAAGGGCAGTGGCCTCGCCGTTCTGTGTGCAAAGCTGGACCTGATCGAGCTTTCGGTAGCTCGCTTTACGCCTGCGGGCGATCGTCCGCACCGCTCCATTCTTCCTCGTCAGTTCAAGCGCGCCCGCGCTCCGCCGGCTTCCTCCTAATAGACACAATCGGCATCGATTCCAGGTCTTAACGGCGCTCCGTGCGCCATAGGAGGGACATCATGTCCACAACTACCTCGGGAAGGGATCCGGAGGGACAGTCTGCTTCGCCAGAGAGCCGCGGCAGCATGTCCATTGCACTGATCGGCCTTCTGCTGTTGGTCGTGCTCATCGCAACCAACATGAAGTGTTAGTTCGTGCTCTCGCGACGAGTAAGCTAAGTCGAATAGGAGTGCTGAGCCCAAAGGGGGTCTGCCATGGGTCATATTCCGATTCTGGAGGAGCTGGCGGTCATCACCGGCCTGGGCGTGATCATTACGCTGATCTTGGCGCGGCTGAAGCTGCCGACGGTCGCGGGTCTCCTCGCGGCGGGGGCGGTGATTGGTCCGCAAGGACTGGGGTGGGTACGGGAAGCAAATACCATCGAGACCCTGGCCGAGGTGGGAGTGGTGCTGCTGCTCTTTACGATCGGTCTGGAGTTCTCTCTGGAACGACTGCGTCACATCTTTCGACAAGTGGCGCTGGGCGGCATCGTGCAGGTGTCGCTGACCACCGCGGCGACGATGGGCGTCAGTCTGCTGCTCGGTCAGCCGCCGGGACGGAGTCTGCTGCTCGGCTTTGTGTTTGCGATGTCGAGCACGGCGATTGTCCTGCGCTTCCTTTCGGAGCGGCGTGAGCTGGATGCCCCCCATGGTCGCTTCATTGTCGGCACGCTGATCTTTCAGGATCTGTGCGTGGTGCCGATGGTGTTGATCGTTCCGCTCTTGGGCAAGGGCGGTGGCGGTGGCAGCGTGGCCTTGGCCGTTGCGGTGGCGCTCCTCAAGGCCGCCGTGGTGGTGGTCGCGCTGGTGCTCAGCTCGCGAATCGTGGTGCCGCGCGTGCTGCACTGGGTGGATGCCAATCGGAGTCGCGAAGTCTTTCTGTTGGCGGTGCTGGCGCTCTGTATTGGCACGGCGTGGCTGACCTCGCTGGTCGGTCTGTCGCTTGCGCTCGGGGCGTTCCTCGGGGGAATGGTGGTGGCCGATACCGAGTACGGCCATCGCGCGATGGGCGAGATGCTGCCGCTGCGCGATGCCTTTGTGAGTGTGTTCTTTGTCTCGCTGGGCATGCTGTTTGATGTGCGCGTGGTGCTGGCCCATCCACTGCTCATCGGGCTCCTGCTGGTCGGATTCCTCATCGGCAAGGGAGTGCTGGCAACCTGGGCGGCGCTGCTGATGCGCTTTCCGGCGCGGGTGGCTTGGCTGGCCGGCGTCGGCCTCGCGCAGTTCGGAGAGTTTGGCTTTGTCCTGGTTCGGCTGGGCGATGCTTCGGGGGTCTCCGATCCCAGTCTGTCGCGACCGCTGCTCGCGGCTGGAATCCTCAGCATGTTTCTGACGCCGGCGCTGCTCCGGGTGGCACCGCACCTGACCGCGGGCGAGCGGCTGCTGTCCCCGCTGGCGCGACTGCTGGGCGCGCGCAGCATCTTTGAAGCCGAGCCCGAGCAGCGCAACCTGAGTGGTCATGTGATCGTGGTCGGCTACGGCGTCGCCGGTCGCTTGGCGGCGCAGGCCCTCTCTTCCTCGCAGGTTCCGTTTCTGGTCTTGGAGCTCAATGCGGAAGTGGTTCGTCGCGCGCGCAAGTCGGGGGCGCCGGTCTATTACGCGGATGCTGCCAGTGAAGAAGCGCTCGGTCACGCGCACCTGCCGGAGGCCAAGGCCCTGGTGCTGCTGATGAACGATCCCGCGACGGCCCAGCGGGTGGTGGATACCGCGCGGCGGATGGCTCCCCAGGTTCCGGTGCTCACGCGCGCTCGCTATCTGTCCGAGCGTGACTACCTGCTGAAAATTGGTGCCACGGATGTGGTAGCGGAAGAGCTGGAAGCGGGCGTGGAGATCTTGGCGCGGCTGCTCCGCCTGTTGACTGTGCCGCGCAATGTGATCGAGTCGTGTCTGCACGATGCCCGCGAGGCTACGCAGCACTCCTCGCGCTCGGTGGCGCTGCCGCGGCGAACCTTGGCGCAGCACTCGGGCCTGGCCTCGCTCAAAATTGAGAGCATTCGGATCGCGGCGGACAGTCCCTGCGTGGGCGGTAGTGCGGCCCAGCTCGATGTCTCCAACCGGACGCGGGCGCTGATTGTCGCGCTGGAAAGAGACGGCCAGCGGATCGACGCGCCCGGCTCGCATGAGCCGCTGCGCGCGGGCGATGTGGTGTATCTGGTCGGCTCGCAGCAAGCAGTGGGAAGTGCCAGTGAGCTGCTGCTCGGTCCCGCAGCGAATCCGCCGTCTTCCTTTTCTCCTATCAAGGCACAATGAGACAACAGGTCGTCACAGCAAGGAGTGGACACATGCTTCCCGGCAGCGCAGGCATTCCCACCAAGCGGAGAAAGTGTCCCGTCTGCGGTTATCTCCAGTCGGTGTCGATCATCCTCCATCAAGACCCCGTCGTCTGTCGACGCTGTGGCGCCAGCATTCCTCCTCCTGCCGGATTCCCCACCCCGCCGGCGAAGCGCATCAAAAAGAACTAACTTTTCGATACAAGTTCGGCATCACTGGAGCGCTGCGCAGGCCACTCCTCCGTGCGGTTGTACATCCGTAGTGCGGGGGCTCTCGCGCTTGGGCTTGCGAAAAAAGTTTTCACTTTGGGTTGCAGACCCAAAATCCTCAGCTAGTTTTTTCTGGGCCCATCCATTTCCACTTCACAAGGGCAATGAAAGGATCCAGTCATGGGAGACGTCATTCATAAGAAGGCCGCAGTCGAGGACATCGTTGCGGACTGTCGCAGTGCGCTGACCTCAGGAGAGGCGCGCGGCGATTCCATCCACTCGATCGCGCAGCAGCACCTCAAAGCGCCGCTACAGGTCTGCGACATGGTCGAGCAGCGTCTGCGTGCCGCAGAGAGCACGCTGGCACCACTTGTGGCGCAGCTTAATGTCGCAGATGACGCGGCGGATGCACTGCTGGGCCGGACTTCGGATGAGATCTGGAACGACATTGGTCGCCCAGCCTCGGACCCGATGTTCTCGCTGCTCTATCCGGAAGGGGTCTCGTTTTACACCGATGGTCCCGACGCCGAGCAGCCAGCCAAGATGGAGCTTCTCGCGGAGCTTCTCGAAGCGAACCTGCATCCCAAGCTTGACCCCAAGAAGGGCAAGTCGATCGCCAAGCAGATCCGCGAGTCCGCCAAGACTCTGCGCAGCGCGGTGGAACAGACCATGGTGCCACGCGCTCAGGTGGCGATGCTCAGCCGGGCCCGGACCGCGATTGCTCGCAGCTTGCAGATGTCGCTGGTCAATCTCAAGCGCCACTACCGAGCCAGTGGTCTGAGCGATGTCCAGATTCACTCGATCATTCCCGATCGCCCGCGTGCTCGCGCCAAGGTTCCGTCCTCCCCTGCGCGTGCCCCTTCCCGTCCTCCGGTCCCTCCTCCTCCCTCAGTAGCCGCCCCCAGCAGTCCTGCTGCCTCTCCGAGCTAATCACGGATTGACTCAGCTTCCGGCGATCCCGCAGCGCGGGAAGCCGGGTCCTCAAGTCAAGCGCCGATCCCCCGCCGCGGGAAACGAGATTCCGCACTGTTTTGCCAATCCCCCGGCGGGGGAAACCAAATTCCGTACGTCCCAGCCGATCCCACAGCGCGGGAAGCGATTTTCTGAACGGAATAATCCATCCCCCGCTGCGGGAAGCGATTTCTTGAACAGATCGGTCGATCCCCCGGTGCGGGATGCGGCTGTCCGTGGTCGTTTGGCGATCCCGTCTGGCGGGATCGGCGCTTCTGGTCTGCTTGGCCAATTCCTTCGTGCAGGATGCCGCTGTCCGAGGGGCTGCGACCATTGTCGCGTGGTAGCTGGCCGCTCGGAGCGGGGTGGGAGCGATTGAGCGGACTGGCCTCCTGGGCTGCGGCTGGATATGCTGCCCTCGCACATGACAAATCCCTCGTCTTTGCCTTCCTCTTCACGAAGTCAGCGGCTGTTTACGCCGGGGCCGCTCTCGGTCACCACCACCGTCAAGGAAGCGATGCTCGTCGACCTTGGCTCCCGCGATGCGGCCTTTCTGCGGGCAGTGTCGGAGATCCGGGACGAGCTACTTGCGCTGGCTTCGGTCGCAGAGCCTGACTATGCGGCGGTGCCGATGCAAGGAAGCGGGACCTTTGCCGTCGAGGCGACCCTTCGATCGGGGGTGGGACGCGAGAGCGAGCTGCTGATTTTGTCCAATGGTGCCTATGGGGACCGGCTGGCCGAGCTGGCGAGGGCGATTGGACTCCGCTATGTCATCCGCCGCTTCGCCGAGACCGAGCCACTCGATCCGTCGGTGATTGCCGAGGCCCGCAGCAGCAACCCGCAGCTTACGCACTTGGCGATGGTTCACTGCGAGACCTCGACCGGACGGATCAATGATCTGAGCGCACTGTGTGCTGCGGGGCGGGCTGCCGGGCTGTCGTCGATCGTGGATGCGATGAGTAGCTTTGGCTCGGTGCCGATTCCCATGCGGGAGTTGGGGATCGATTTCCTGGTCACTTCACCCAACAAGTGTCTTCAGGGAGTGCCGGGCTGTGGCCTGATCCTCTTGCGGCGGGCGGCGCTGCCGACAGAACACGCGCACAGCTTGAGTCTCGACGTGGTCGCCCAACTCGAAGGACTCGACATAAACGGTCAGTTTCGCTTCACCCCACCGACCCATGTCCTGCTCGCACTCCGCCAGGCGCTGCGAGAGCTATCGAGCGAGGGAGGAATCTCCCGCCGGCGCCAGCGCTATGAAGAGAACTCCGCGCTGTTGCACAAGGGGATGGCGACGCTCGGCTTTCGGACCTTGCTGGGACGCAATGAGCAGAGCCCAATCATCAGCGCCTTCTATTACCCTGCTCATCCCCGCTTTGACTTTACCGCCTTCTATCGTGGACTTGGGGAGCGTGGTCTGGTGATCTATCCCGGCAAGGTCAGCAGCGCGGCTTGTTTCCGGATTGGCACCATCGGCGATCTGCACCGTGAAGACTTTGCGGCCCTGCTTGCTGCCATTCCTGAGGTCCTGGCTGAGCAGGGAATTGCGATTCCCCTCAGCGCTGCCACATCGGAAACAGGAGAGCTATCATGACCCACTTGAGCGTGCAGCGCCCGGAGTCGGCGCCCCATGTCCCTCTGGCTGCCGTGATCTTCGACTGGGCGGGGACGGTCTGTGACTTCGGCAGCCTGGCGCCAGTACGAGCGCTTCAGACTCTGTTTGCGCAGTGCGGCGTACCGATCTCTCCAGAGCAAGCGCGGGGTCCGATGGGCCGGGCCAAGCGTGATCACATCACCGACATTCTGTTTCTGCCGGAGGTGGCCTTGCGGTGGCAAAAGACCCACGGGGCGCCACCGACCTCTGCCGATGTCGACCGCTTGTTTGCCGACTTTCTGCCGCTACAACTTGCGACCCTGCGCGGTCGGGCGCAGCTCATTCCAGGTGTACTCCAAATGGTGCGAGAGCTACGTGAGCGAGGGCTACGGATTGGCTCCACAACCGGCTATACCGCAGCGATGATGGCCGAGCTTCTCCCACTGGCGGCGGCGGCAGGTTATGAGCCCGATGCGGTGCTCACTGTCTCCGATGTTCAGGCGGGCCGACCCGCCCCGTGGATGGCACTGCGCTGTGCCGAGCGTTTGGGCTGCTGGCCGATGTCCGCCATCGTCAAGGTCGGCGATACCGTCGCAGATGTCGCAGAAGGACTGAATGCCGGAATGTGGACGATTGCCTTTGCGCGCTGTGGCAATGAGCTAGGACTCGATGAAAGTGAGCTAGATGCACTGCCCGCAGCGGAGCTAGAGGACCGCCAGGAACAAGCCCGCAATCGACTGCGCCGCGCCGGGGCACACCTGGTCATTGATGGTCCAAACGATCTCTGTGCCGCCCTCGACACCATCGAGCTGCGCCGCCGCCGCGGCGATAGGCCCTAGACCTGTTGATTAATAGGCCAACCGTGGCACACTAAAGCGGTGCCACCAGCGACGAGAGCCAGATTTGCTCACAGTATCCTGGAAGAGATCAAGCGTCTTCCGGCGATGAAGAGTGCAGCGATCCAGCAGCGCTGTGGCAAGGCGTGGCAACAGATCGTTGAGACGCCGCCGGTTGCTTGGCTGGAAGAGTCGACCTACAACGCGCTGACCGATGCGATTCGCTGGCAGCTTGGGGATGCCGAGACGACCAAGCTCTTTCGCGGTCTGGGACGACGTATCAAAGAGAATCCCAACATGCAGAACTTCATCGAATCGGTGATTCGCGTGTTCGGACTGTCTCCGCACACTCTGCTGAAGGCGGCACCACGGGGCCGCACTTCCCTGATTCGCGACAGCGGCACGCTCGACTATGAGTTTGTCTCGGCCAATTGTGCGAAGCTCCACCTGCGCGGCTTTCCGGTGTCCACATTCAAGTCCGGAACCACGGTGGTGCTGCTGTCGGGAACGTTTCTGGGACTGCTGGACGCCGCCGGCGTTGAGCGGACTGCGAAGCTGGAGACGGCGAACGTCGATCTGCGGGCCGGCCACGCGACCTTTGTTCTGTCTTGGTAGCCGAACCAAGGCATCGCCAGCGGGAGTCCTTTTGTGGTTAGACTTCGGCCATGCCTCTTCTCGAAGCAAATGGCGTCACTCTTCACTACCAAGACACCGGCGGAGACGGTCCACCCATCCTGTTTTCTCATGGACTCTTGTGGAGCGGAGAGATGTTTGCGGACCAGATTGGAGCCCTGCGAGCGACCCACCGCTGTATCTGCTACGACCATCGTGGCCAGGGACGCAGTCCGCCGAGTCCGACGCACTATGACATGGATGCCCTGTCTGCGGATGCCGTGGCCCTCATTGAAAAGCTCCAGCTGGGGCCGGTTCACTTTGTCGGTCTGTCGATGGGCGGATTTGTCGGCATGCGGCTGGCTTCCCGACGACCGGAGCTGATCAAATCGCTGGTGCTGATCGATACTGCTGCCGATGCCGAGCCGCCCCTGAACATTCCTAAGTACAAGGCGCTGTCGCTGCTCGCGCGCGTCTTGGGATACCGGATGTTGGTTCCGCGCATCATGAACATCATGTTCGCGCCGGCCTTCCGCAACGATCCGGCGCGGGCGGCGCTGCGGCGGAACATGGAAGAACATCTGGCCAAGCTGCGCGATGCCGAAACGCGGGCGGCGCTTCATTCCGTCACCAGTCGCAAGCCGATTCATGGTGAGCTGTCGCGCATCCAGGCGCCGACGCTTGTGCTCCACGGCAGCGATGACACGGCGATCAAAGTTCCCCGCGCTCGCGCGATGGCAGACGCCATTGCAGGTTCACGCTTTGTGCTGATTCCGCGCGCTGGCCATACCTCGACCGTGGAGGAGCCCGCCGCCATCAGCGCGGTGCTCGCCGAGTTCTTCGTGTAGCCAAGGCATTCGACCGGCTACGGGGCCACATCGAAGAAGCCCATCATTCCTTCTTCGACGTGGTCCAGGATGTGGCAGTGGTACATCCAGCGACCCGGATTGTCGGTCCGTACCTCAACGGTGGTTCCTTCGAGCGGGCTTAGGTTTAGGATGTTCCGCGGCAAGCCCTCACGAGGACAGCGGCCATTTGCATCAGGCACTCCTCCCCGGTCGCAGAAGTTATAGCCGTGCAGTCCGAAGGAGTGGATGGCATTGGGTGAGACGCTGAGCAGCCGGAGCCGAATCCTCTCCCCAACCTTGCTGCTCGGCCAGGCTTCGCTGCGCGCAAAGTCGCCGGTGGTTCGCCCGATGGTGAGCGGCGACTCCATGGAGCGTCCATTGAAGGTCATAAAGAAGCTACGGCCACCGCCACCATGCTCCTTTTTCTCCTCTTCTTCATGGGAGCCGCTGGCCTCGATTCCTAGCTCGCCCAGGAAGATCACAAACTCACGATCGGCGGGCTGCTCGTCTTGGGCAGAGACCACCACGGCTCCGTACAGACCGAGCGGCAGCGTCTGCGCCGGACGGAGATGATCGACAAAAGGAAACACCCCTTCGGCCTTGGCCGTCACCGTATAGACATGCGCGCAGCCGGGGTTTACGACGCTCTGAGGATACAGCGAGGTCCCATCATCCTGGACCGGATAGGACAGTCCCAGAAAGTGCAGTCCGACCGGCGCGTCCAGACGATTGACCAGCTTCACGCGGAGGGTCTGCCCGACCTTCATCCGCAGCACCGGCCCTGGAACATCTCCGTCAAACGTGAGCACGCCCATGCGGGTGCTGCCATCGGGACTGACCGAGGCAAAGCGCGACTCCATCGTGACATCCGCTGCCGCCGCCGCATCTTCGGGCGTGTTACAGACGTAGCTGATTTGTTCGGCGGAAAGTCCGTGCTCGGACCGGTGCTGCATCGCGTCGTTTCCGCAGCCAGACAGCAGCAGCCCGAGAAGGGACATGGCGAAGCCCTTGATGGTCATCTCAACTCCGATGAAATTGAATTTCCATTTCAATAACGCCAAGTCAGCGGCTTAGCAAGCGCAATGTTGGGGACCTGTGCGAAGCTGGGGCGATGAGGACTGCATGGCGACCGATTTGGAAGTGGCTTGGGCGGGGCGCGCTGGGCCTGGGGGTGGTGAGCTGTGCAGCTGGGCTTGCGGGCTGGCTGTTTGTGCGCGGCAGCTTGGCGAAGCTGGATGGCAGCGTGACGGCGGGTGGACTTTCGGCGCCGGTTACCGTCGAGCGTGATGCGCTAGGGATTCCTACGGTGACGGGTCGGGGCCGGCTCGACATCGCCTATGCGACCGGCTATCTGCACGCGCAAGATCGCTTCTTTCAAATGGATCTGCTGCGCCGGGTTGCTGCTGGCGAGCTGTCGGAGCTGTTTGGTGGCAAAGCCTTGGGCATCGATCGGCGACATCGGCTGCATCGCTTTCGGGCGCGGGCGGCGGCGGCTCTCGCGCAGAGTCCGCCGGAGGATGTCGCGCTCGTCGAGCGTTATGTGAAAGGAGTCAACGAAGGACTGGCCGCGCTGTCGAGTCGGCCCTTCGAGTACGGACTGCTGCGCATGACTCCGGTGCCGTGGCGGAAGGAAGACTCCCTGCTGGTGGTGTGGGCGATGTACCTGGACCTGCAAGGCGGCCTGGCGGGCCGCGAGTTGGCGCGTGGTTATCTGCGCGAGCACACCACCAAAGAGCAGCTTGAGTTCCTGCTTCCTACTTCGAGCAAGTGGGATGCACCGCTCGATGCAGACGTGATAGGTGAGCCTGCGGTGCCGATTCCCAGCAGCGCGCCCGCCTGGTTTGGTCAGGGGGCGAGGCCGCAGTATTCGCTCCGCGAGACCATTCACTTTGCCGTCGGTAGCAACAACTGGGCGATTGCGGGAGCGCGCAGCGAGCATGGTGGGGCGATTGTTGCCAATGACATGCACCTCGGAATTCGATTGCCGCACATCTGGTATCGCGCCTGTTTGCAGCAGCAGGGGAGCGACTTGAGGCTGCGGCGTACCTGTGGAGTGACTCTGCCGGGGGCACCGGCGGTGGTGGTTGGCAGCAATGGTCATGTCGCCTGGGGATTTACCAACAGCTATGGCGACTATCTGGACCTCGTCGAACTGGTTCGCGATCCGCAGAGTCCGCAGCGGGTCAAGGGGGCCGCTGGTTGGGAGTCCGTTTCGACTTTTGCAGAGACGATTGCTGTCAAGGATGCTGGCGCGGACACACTGACGGTACAGGAGACTTCGCTTGGGCCTATCTGGGAGGTCGGGGGTCGTTCTTACGCGGTTCACTGGATCGCGCATGATCCCCGCGCCGTGAACGTGGAGCTGCGCAAGCTAGAAGAGGCGCGCGATCTGGTGGCAGCGCAAGCGATCGCGCACAAGGCGGGCATTCCGGCGCAGAACATGGTGGCGGGAGACAGCGCTGGACACATTGGCTGGACGATTGCCGGGCCGCTTCCCAATCGGCGCGGGACTACCGCGGCGACGTTTCCGCTCCAGGTCAGCGAGCTGTCGCTGGGTTGGCAATCGGTGCGGGCTCCTGCGGAGTATCCGCGCAGAAATGATCCAGCAGCAGGACAGCTGTGGACGGCCAATGCGCGGCAGCTGGCGGGGGAGGGCTACCCCCTGCTCGGTGATGGAGGGGCGGACTTTGGGGCACGGGCGCAGCAGATTCGCGATGACCTAACCAAGCTGGGCAGGACAAGTGAGCAGGCCGTTTATCGAATCGCGCTGGATGATCGAGCGCTGTTTATTGAGCCGTGGCGGGCGCGTGCCCTGGCCACGCTGGATGCTGCGGCGCTGGCTGGGAATCCCAAGCGCGCGGAGTTTCGCCGCTTGCTCGAGCAGAGCTGGGATGGTCACGCCAGCGTCGATTCGGTGGGCTATCGCCTGGCGCGCGGTTACCTTCACTCACTGTATGAGGAGCTGTTTGGCGGACTCGATCGCGAGCTGGCGAAGCTGTCAGCCCAAGCGGACTTCGACTCTGCCTGTTCACGCTGGCCGGTGGTGATTGAGCGACTGCTCGATGAGCGACCGGCAGGCTGGATTCCTGCTGGGCGGAAGGACTTTCGGGAGGTCGAGCTGGCGGCGATCGATCGCGTGATGGCCCAGCTAGCGGATCAGGGTGTGAAGCTGGAAAAGGCCACTTGGGGGGCGAAGAACACCGCGCGCATCGAGCATCCGTTTGCGTCGGTGTTGCCGGAGCTTCGACGCTGGCTGGCGGCTCCTCCTGATCAGCTGGCGGGGGACTCCGACATGCCGCGTGTCGCCAGTCCGAGCGGGGGTCAGTCGGAGCGGATGGCTGTCGCACCGGGACATGAAGAACGCGGAGTCCTCAACCTGCCAGGAGGCCAGAGCGGACATCCTCTAAGTCCGTACTTCCTCGCGGGTCACGGGGCATGGGTGAAGGGAGAGCCGACTCCGTTCCTTCCCGGACCAGCGCAGCACACGCTCACTTTTCGTCCGGAGTAAGTGCGGTCACGGCGTCGCTAGAGCCGAGTGGGCAGCGATCGTGAAACGCCGCTCAGCTTCGGCGATGCGACCTTGGGCTCCTGCGCTTAGTTCAGGTAAATCCGTCCACCCGCGGCGCCACCGGGGCGATGGCAGTACGGACAGTTGCCATCGGTGACCGGCTGGATCATCTCTTTGACCTTGCCGTCCTTGCTGATTCGGGCGATCAGCGTCTCGTACAGGAGCTTCTCAGCGGTAAAGAAGTTGCCGGCGCGGTTGGTGGTCAGCGTGATGAGGACTTTGCGGTTCTGGTCGGCCAGCTCCACCTTGACACCGTCGAGACCTGCCGAGTTACAGTGGCTTACGGGACTCCCAAACACGGTGCCGGCGGCGGTCCAGACCTTGCCTCCGGCCTGCTCGCCCACTTTGTGACAAGCGATGCACTCACGACCGGGGAGCATTGGAGCTTCGGGATTCAAGTTGTCGGCGCTGGGCACTTCACAGCCGGCTGCCGCTCCCTGGACGGCATCCAGATTGACGTCTTCTGCGCAGCCCCCGAGCAGAAGGAGTAGTGGCAAGCCAAGCCGCACGATTGCTCTCATGACATTCCTCTTACAGAGTGCATGACCCCCGCAGGGAGTCCGTTCCTAGAACATATAAGCTATGGTTCCCGTCGCCATGAAGGCATACGAGGCGTAACCGGTAATGAGGTGTCCCAGCGCCAGGCTCGGCTGATTGAGGTAGCCCGCGCGATAGTCGATGATGGGACCAAGCACCATCTGCGTGACCATGCCTGCCGTCGCCAGCGCCATCGCCACCCGGTGTACCATCGCCGAGTCGAGCCGGTACTTCTTCGGATAGGGGTCCGGTGCAAACAGCGCCAGCGAACCCGTGGTGGCAAACAGCACCGTGGTGCCGATTCCGAGACCGAGGTGCGCCGACTGATAGCGACCGGTGAACTCACCATTTACATACTTGTCTTGGTAGTTCAGCTGGCCAATCACCAGCGTGGCCGCCAAGGCTGCCAGCGTCGAAATACCGAAGGCTTGATGGGTGGTGAGCATCCTTCTACGGATGCGCGCCTTCTTCTCGATTTCCTGGGCGGCCTTGGCCTTGGCTGCGGTCTCTGTTGGCGATTCCTTCGCTTCGTCCGCAAATAGATCAAAGCCGAGGTCAGTGCTCGCTGCCGGAGTCTCGGTCTTCGCAGGGGCACTCGTTGCCGGAGTCGATTGGGTTGCTGCTGGAGCAGTCGCTGGGGTCTGGGTCCAGCCGAGGGTGGGCTCGCTCAGGAAGCAGCCGAGCACAGACAGAAGGACTGCCCCAGATCGATTTGCTGTCCTGGCTACTACCCGCCCTGTTGCTCGACGCTGCTCGGCACTACCTCGGTGGATTGGTGTTTCGATCGCCATAGGAACTCTCCGCGCCATCATGAAGCGAACGCAATCATCCGCTCAGGGCCAGTCTTGCTGAATCAGTGCCCGCGGCAGTCAAAAATCTTCGCGGGGCGGATCATTTTCTGTCGTTAGGTGCGATTTCTCTCCTCACCGATGTAGGCCAAAGAGCACAAACCCTGCATTTTTTGGCGAAGGAGCGAGCTGCGGATGGGCACGCTAGCCAAAGAAAAAGGATCGAGCGCGCGGTGATGCGCCTGCAAGATCCAGCGCGACCTATGCCTCCCACAGGCCTAACGGACTGGGGCGACGCCGCGCTTTAATCGGTAGCCATCGGCGCGGGCGCCGCGACCCTGCGAATACTCCAGCAGTCCGACGCCCTTCTGCCACTCGATGATGAGGAAGTGACCGCTGTTGTGGTTCCAGGTGTAGCGGCAGCGGTCTCCCTTGACGACGATTTTGGCGACGGTGAGCGCGGTCTCTTTGTAGGTCCTACTGCCTTGGCTGAGTCCGTACAGATCGACGGCTTCATATTTCGGCGGCGCGCTCAGAGTCTTGAGCTTGGCAATCGCCTCGTCAGGCTTGTCAGCGCTGATGCGAACGATCTCTTTGTCCGTAACGAGCAGATGCAGCGGTGCGATCGTGCGCGGCTTGCTGGTCTGCGAGCGGATCGACTCAAAAGCAAGCTGATAGACCTCGCCCCAGGGCATGCGCGCGACGCGGGTGGTGACCACGCGGGCGCTCAGCGGGAGTTCCTTTGGACCCAGCTCGTCCCCCCACTCCGTTCCTGAAAAAGTTGCGAGCGCGCGGTCATCACTGATTGCACTGAGGAAGGGATTCTTGGCCAGCGCAAGCGGACTCCCAGACAAAAGGAGTCCCAGACCCAGCCCAGTCGCCAAACTACGGGCGCGAAAGGGAAGAGAAAACAGAGGGGCAGGGGAGCGATGCCGCATCATCCTAGTAGACCGCAACAGCGGCAGGTTTCGCCAGACTGCTTTTGTGGCGTGTGGCGCAGCGTCGGATTAGTGGGCGAAGTGGAGATTGGGAGGCTCGGCTTTGTCGTCGTGGTGTTCGGCTGACTGCGGCCCACTCTCTGCGAGCTGTTTGGCCTGCGCGGCCTTGGCGGCGAGATCCTTTTCGTGCTGATCGATGTGCCGCATCATCGGGACCACGCCGAGCTGGGTGTCTTTGTAGTTTGGGTCCCAACCGCCCGCGCCGTCCGAGCGGTACTTGCCCTTGTCATACTGATCGGTGCCGGCAAACACGTACGGACTCGCCTGCGCGTGATAGGTGTGATAACCGAGTCCGTTGTAGCGCTCCGCATAGCTGGCGAGCGCCGTCTCATTGGTGGTGTTCTGATCGATCTTGTAGGCTTTTTTGACCGAGTTTTTCATTCCCAACGCGTGCTCGGCTGCCGGTTCCCATTCCTTGAAGATCGGCACTCCCTGAGCGAAGTTCGGTTCGTGGACAGCCTTCTTGCCGAGCGGGTCACCTTGGTGCAGATAGGTTCCGAAGTCGCCGGTCGACTCGCGCCAGTGCAGCGACGCCACCATCTTGGCAGGAATCCCCGACTTGGTCGCCACCTCTTCATAACGCGCCTTGTTCTGGTCCCAGTTCTTGATGAACTGATCCATGTCGCGCTGTTGTTCGGCATTGAGGGTGTCTTTGGAGTTCCTGACCCGCTGCTGGTTGTAGAGATAGACTGCGGCCAGCTTGGGATCGTCGGGCATGTGATCGACGTTGTCGCTGCTCGGGCTTGGGTTGTTCGCGCCACCGGGCACCGGCTTTTCCGGCGCGTGATCGAGCTTCATCAGCTGATCGATGGTCTTTGGCCCCACGATGCCATCGGCCCCGAGTCCGCCACCAGTCTGGAGCGCCAGGATGTAGCCCTCGGTGGCCTTGTCCATGACACCTGTCTGGTCGACATGCAGCCCCAGCTGCTTGAGCTGCTGCTGGAGCGCGACGACCTCTGGCCCTTTCTGGCCGGGCTTGAGAACCGTCTTGTTTTCCTTGAGCGCTTCCATCTTGTGGGTGACGAGCGTTCTTTGTTCCTCTTCGGTGAGACCGGGAGTCACCGCTTGCTGACCCGCTGGCACCGTCGCTGGCGTCTTTGCTTCGGCGTGTGCGACAGGAGGCGTCGGACTGTTGACTTTCGCGGCAGTCGGCTCAGTGACCGGAATCGCGCGCGGAATCGGGGCTGGGTGGGGATGCGCGACTGGCGTCGGTAGGTGTTGCTCGGGGGCGTGCGGAGTCGGCTTCTGCTGGGGATGGAAGAGGTTGTCGAGCTTGCGACTATCAAAGAGAGCCATGATCGGATTATCGCGACCCAATCCGCGGAGTTGCCCGAACCGGAATCTGGCTCATGTATTCTCACCTCATGTATCTTCGCCCGGACTCTTCCCTTGCCAGCTGCGCTTTGGGCCTGATGGTCGCGTTTGCGCTGACTGCTTGCCACAGCAGGATCTTCCCGGTACCGCTCCCGACCGACCCCACTGCTTCTGCGCGAGATCTCGCGCAGCGCTTCCAACAGGTCTATCCACCAGTCCTCGCTGCGCCGCGAACGGGCGTCCTGGCGCCGCGCTTTGGCCTGCCATCTTTTGCCTCGACGGCGGCGACCTTCGACATCGAGCTCCTTTCTCGCGAGCCGCAGCCTGCCTTGCGAGCCGCACTGGTGCTCCCCTGTGTCGATGAGAAGACCGCGCAGGAGTGTCTGGGTTCGGCAGTCTCTCCCCGCTGCGTTCCGCTTCTGCTTGGTCCCGTTACTCCACAGCCCATCGAGGGCAGCGGCTTTGTCCAGCTCGTTGCCCAAGCGAGCGCTGCCGCGGTGCCGGTGGGCGGCTGGGATCTCATCGTACAGGCAGGAGCAGAGCCACCCGAGCGACTACATCGCAGCGTCTGGATCGAGGATCGAGATCCGACGGCAGCCGCTCTGCTTCGCGTCGTCCATCTCTCCGACATCCACCTCGGCAAACATCCGACACGTACGGATGGTCTGGTGAAAGCGCTGCAAACGACCATTGAGCGGGTCAACACCGCCAATCCTGACTTGGTGGTGCTCACCGGTGACGTTGTCGAGGATGGCCAGAAGGACGGATGGATGGAGCGCGCGCACGCCCAGCTACTCGGCATCGCGGCGCCTCTCGTTGTCATTCCTGGCAATCATGACTATTCCCACTTTCCCAAGGTTCTTTCACCGGAGACTCCCCCCGACGGCTGGTGGAACTTTGCGCGGGAGTTTCATTCGCGCCGACGCGTTGCGTTCACCTTCCATGGCTGGGACTTCCTGGGGTTTGACTCTGGCCCATCGGTGTTCTCGGTGCGCGTGCTGACCCGAGGCGTAAATGAGCAGACACTGGAGTGGCTGGACACCCGCGTTGCCGAGGCCGCAAAGCAGGGCCGAAAGGGAGTCGTTCTGTTCAGTCATGCACCGACGCGCAGCGCCCCCGTTGGTGCGCCAGACAGCGAAGAGAAGGGAATGTGCGGACAGATGGTGTCAGGAGGGTCTGCGATCGAACGAATCATCGCCGCCGGCGTCGAAAAGAAGCTCAACATGGTGCATCTGTCCGGCCACACGCACTGGCTCGAGCTGCACGAGCTACGTCCAAGGACAGACCCCGATGCGGATCACTTCCGGAAGTGGCCCGATGGCCAAGTCTGTGGGACTGCGGAGAGCGGCGCGCTGCTTGTGAACATCCCTGCCGCGACCCGAGTGACGTTTTCCACGATCGCGCGCGGACTGCGCTCGGGCTTCGGCGTCCTTACGCTCGATGGAGAAAAGCCAGTCATCGAGACCTGGCTCTATGACAAAACCGGGAAGGGCGGAGCCTGCCAGGGACCGGGAAAGTGACAATTCTTGCATTGCCTCTGATGGCAGGGGAACATCATTAGGCTTGATCGACGGATTGGTGGCTGACCAGGGGAGATCTTGAAGCAAAAGGCTCCATACTGAGCCTGCTATAGATCCCTATGTGTGTGAAAAACAAGGAGTACTGAATGCCCAGTTTTTACTCTACGTGGAAGGCTTTTAAAGGTGATCCCAAGAATCTCGCACAGTTACGAAACGTGGAGCACCATAAGCTCAAGGAACTGCGGGGTGGGGAGTTCGCCTTCACGATGGAAGCTGAGGACGGTGGGCCCGTTTTGATGGTCTGGTGGGGAAACCACGGAAACAATGTATCTAATCCCAAGGATTCATGGAAGACATTGGTGAAGGCCAAGACCTGGATTCAGGGACTACTGACCTGCAATGCAAAGCTGAAGGAATGGGAATTTAGGATCCACGAGTCCTTTGGTGAGCAAAAGAAGAAGTACCTGAAACTAGCGGATTTTGCGTTCTCGATCGCGATGTGGAATTTGATTGGTCCGGGTCACGCCAACACGATCAAAATTGACGGCGTAGCGGTCAATCGACGGAGCCTGAATGATCTGACATTTCCGCTCTACGAAAATGATCTGATAAGGACGCTGGTTACAAATGATGACGCGCCGCTGGCGGTTGCTCAGGCGACGCAGCGCAAGGGTGTCAAAGGCTATCGACTGCCGAGTGGACTGCTGCTCCCTGGGACCCTGCCCATCAAGGTAAGTGCAACGGGCAAGATGGCCGACGCGGCGGCGAAGAACGAGACCATGTGGGCGCGCATTCAAGATCCGCTTGGATCGATCGTGCGAGCGGAGTGCAAAGACCTAGCAACCAAGCTGCTGGAGCTAGACGGCAAGCTGGCGAAGAAGCGCGACAAAAGGGACGAGATTGTCCAGCAAGCGAACCAGGTGCTCGAGTCGTTCTTCGATGAGGTGAATCGGAAGCTGGACCAGTCGGCCGAGCAGAAGTGGTTGGAGGCACTTGAGGCCAAGATCGACTTCCGCGACTTCGAGATCGACATGGCGGTCAAGATCACCAAGGGCACGGTCACCTTCGCGATTGGCGTCACGGTGGCGGCGGTCGGTGGAATCTCGGGAGTGGGCGCGATCCTCGGCCTCATCGGCACGATCAAGGGCGGACTGGAGACCGCGGAGAGCGTCTACACGACCTTTCGTGGCGCCGATGGACTTTCAAAGGAGCTTAACGTCACGATTGCCAACGCACTCAAGCACAAGTACGAAGCGGGCTGGCAGGACTTCGCCAAGACTGCACTCGCCAACCTGCCGGGTGGCAAGGTCGTGCAGGCAGGGCTGGCTCGGCAAGGTCTCGCGGTCAAGCCGGTCAAGGGGATCAAGGAGGATCTCACTGCCTACAACGCCAAGGTGTCCGAGATGCTCAACAAAGCGCTTGAGCTTGGCAAGACCGCCAATCTCGTGGTTGATAAGTCAAGCGCTGCCCTCGCTGCGCTGGATACGCCGGAGGTCAGGGAGATCGAGGCGCAGGACCCCAAGCTCCAGAAGCGCAATGAGAAGCTGCGCAAGAAGCTTGGTGAGGCAACGACTGCGTACCTCGACAGGATCGCGAAGCTGTCGCAGCGCTTCGATGAAGGGAAAGTCAACCACAAGAAGTACACCGAGCTTGTCGGCCAGCTCGAAAGAGAGGTCGAAAAGAATGTGCTCGCCAAGGTTCTCAAGGATGTCTTCACGCCGCTGCTCAACCTGCCGTGGGGCGTCGACCCTGACAACATGGCCAGCACCATCCTCTCGGTCGCGGCTGTGACCACCGAGGCTCTGAACCCGGTCATCGAGGAGCTGAAGGTCTCTGGAGAGTTGCCGGAGATGTTGAAGACTGGACTCGATGTGGCTTCTGGCATCGCTGGCGTGGTGGACGCGGTGAACAAGGCCAAGTAACAGGCCCGCTCCTCGCTCGTCCCAGCCTACCTTGTCTGTCGTTCACACACACTCACTCACTTACTCACAGACCGGCGAAGCGGGCGAAGCAGGAAAGACCGGTGAGTCAAGTAAGGCCCCAAGACTCTGGCAGCCAAGCGGCAGCGACTCGAGGAGTTCAAGCCCAGACTGCGGACTCGATCGGGTTTCAGCAGAGGAAGCTCGCACGATGGATCTGGCCGAGAAGAAGGGAATCCTCCCCGATCCAGTCGAGCGCTGTGGAGCGCCCGGCGCCGACGTGGTCTCGGGCAGCTTGAAGGATGGGAATATATCGTATATCGCTATACGGTGACAGAGCCTGACTTTTCTCCCAGCTTTGATGGCAGCGGTGTCACAGACCCGGAGCAGGTCTTCGCGCTGTTCGGCAGAGCCCATGACCCCCGCGATCAGAGTCAGACCTGAGCGTCCGTCGTGGGACAGCGCGGCGCGGACTACGCAGTCTTGGTGGCCGCCGCTTGGGCGAGTCCCACCTCGATGATCGACTGTTCGCGCATCCGAAATTTCTGAACCTTGCCCGTGACGGTCAGCGGAAACTCTCCCACCAGCTTCCAGTAACGCGGGATCTTGTATGTGGCGATGCGCCCCTTGCAGAACGCGGTCAGCGTGGCTTCATCCACCGCTTCTTCGCTGCGGATTTTCACCCAGGCCATCACTTCCTCGCCGTACTTCTCACTGGGAACGCCGATGACCTGGGCCTCCAAGACCGCGAGCGGACGACCAGGGCCTCGTGATCGGGGAAGCGCTCGACCGTCTGTCGCAGGTTTTCCGAGATGGTCTGCCCGAGCAGCGGAACCGACGATGCACCATGCACATAGGAGGGCTTGGGGCTTATATGATGCATGTCATACTCCTCTTATTGTCGGTTAGGTGGGAATGGACTCAGCGGCACAGACACGCTGCCACAGCGGCATCAGCTGATCGACCACATCGCGAATCCGCAGTGCGGCTTCCTCTGCCGGCAGAGTCAATAGCTGCTCGACATCTCGACGGGAATCCGCGATCTGGGCGTGGCTCTCGGGAGTGCGGGCGTGCTCGCATAGGAAGGAAAAGAAAGCATGGTGCAGCCCGAGCTTTTGCAGGTCACGCAGGATCTGGGCACACAAGACGTTGTGGGTTCCTTCCCAGGCTTCGATGACGATGCTGTCGCGCAGTAGGCGTGGTAGGACCGAGAAGTCTTCGATCGTGCCATTGCCGCCGAGGATCTCGATCGCGCTTCTGACCGTGTCGGTGCAGCGGATCGCGGTCCAGTACTTGTTCATGTTGACGACCAAGCGGAAGACGTTGTGAAGCTGCGGGCTCGCTGGCCCAAGCGCGATGCGGTCCGAAAGTGCGATCAGTCCGAAAGTGCCAGCGACGGCAAGTCGGCGCTCCTCACTGATGCGAGAGAGGGTGCGGCGGACCAGGGGGAAGGACTCGATCTTGTGACCGAAGGCTTCGCGATGGGCGGCGTAGCTAGTGGCTTCCAGCTCGGCGCGGCGCATCATGCCGCAGGCCGCAATGGCGTTGTAGACCCGGCTCGTGTTCAGGACGATCTCGACTACCGACTTGAAGCCACCGACGGGATCGCCGATGGACCAGGCCAGTGCGTCGACGAAGTCCGCTTCGCCGCTCGCCATGCTGCGGGTGCCGAGCTTGTACTTGAGTCGGCGGATGTGGACGCCGTTGGGAGTGCCATTGGGAAGCAGGCGCGGCACCACAAACGCACCCAGTCCAGCGGTTCCTGCGGGCGCGCCCTCGAGCCGTGCGGTCAACAAGTAGAGGTCGGCATCAATCACCGAGCAGAACCACTTCTCGCCACTTATTCGATAGGCCTCGCCATCGGGGCGAGCGCGCACGGCATTGCTACCGACGTCCGAGCCGCCCTGAATCTCGGTCAGAAACTGCGCGCCGTGATAGTGCTCGGGAGCGGTGCGGTCGGCGTGCAACAGGCCCGGTAAAAGATGCGCCTTGAGTGCTTCATTTCCACGCGCTTGCAAGATCTTGATGAGGCCGGCGGTGCAGGCAAACGGACAGAGGTGGCCGCCTTCCCCGTGATGCGCGAGCAGATAGGAGTAGGCGAGCTGGATGCGTTCCTCACCGGGGCGGGCATAGCGGGAGAGCGCTCCGGTGCGATAGGCGCGGCGACCGATCTCGAGGTAGCTGGGGTGAAAGATCACCTGATCAATGTGGCGACCGATGTCATCCCAGCGACGGAGCACGGGCAGATGTTCATCGCGGTTGTTTTCGCGGATCAGGTCATCAAGGATGGTCGCCGACTCTTCGCCAAAGGCCGCAAGACCGGGGGCTTCGCGAGCAAATGACTCGGCTCCGAGGTGATGAGACAGAATCGCTTGCAGATCGGAGTCGCCAGTGAAGAAGTTCTGTCGCTTGGACTCTTGCCAAGCAGCGAGCGTTTCGCGGGCGGCCAAAGGAGCTTTAGGACTTGCTGCATGCTGGGCGGGGCCGTGGTTGCTCATGGCCCCACGGTATCACGACTCCGTCCCGGTGGTGGCCGACTGGCGGTGATAGTGGCCGCTGCGACCACCGGTCTTTTCCTCGAGCTGAATTGCGGTGATGCGCATGCCGCGATCGATGGCCTTGCACATGTCATAGATCGTGAGTCCGGCCACGGTGACGGCGGTGAGGGCTTCCATTTCAACGCCGGTGCGATCGCAGGCGCTGACGGTGGCACTGATTGCAAGCGCGCGCTCATTGGCAGCCAGACCAGTCACCGGAATGGACGGCGCAAACTCAACCTTGACCGACGTAATGCGCAGCGGGTGACAGAGCGGAATCAGATCCGCCGTGCGCTTGACCGCAGCAATTCCGGCAATCCGCGCGACCTGCACAACGTCTCCTTTGGGAAGCGCGCCAGCGACGATGCGATCGAGGGTTGCCTGGTTCATGATCACAAGGCCCGAAGCCCGCGCAGTGCGCAGCGTCTCTGGCTTGTCCGAGACTGCGACCATGTGGGCCCGCCCCTGCTCATCGAGGTGACTTAACCGAAGGGTCGCGGAGGAATCGTCTTTGCTCACGGAGGACATGGCGGCGCATGCTAGCATCCGACCTATGCCGATGGGCAACTCCTGTCGCAAGTCGCCCCTGTTCCGCCTCGTGTCGCCCCACTGGCTGCTCCTTTTGCTGCTCCAGTGTGCGAGCGGCTGTCTGTCTCTTACCAGCGTGTCAGCGACGGGAGCAGTCGGGACTTGGATCGGGGCGCGGGCGGGCGCGGCCAAAGATCTGCGGCTGTACTGCGAGGCCGAAAATGTCTTTGCGGGGGCGACCCCGACCTGTCCGATGGAGCAGACCGCGGCGGCGATCGAGGAGATCACGCGCTATTCCCAAGCGCTCACCGAATACGCGACGCAGCTCAAGAACCTGGCGGACTATAACGATCAGCGGGTCGCAGATCCGGTGCGGACGCTGGTGTGGAACGCCCAGCGGGTGTCGGCGGCGGGCGCGATGCCGATCGATGCGTCGTCGGTGTCGATGCAGCAGGGGGCCGCAAGCCTTTTGGCGGTCCTGACCGAAGAGTGGCGGCGCCACAAGCTGGAGAAGCTCATCAAGGAATCCCATCCGCATGTTCTGGCACTCTGTGAAGGACTCCTTTTGCGGGTCTCTCTTCTGTCCGAGCCGGCGCGGCAGATGCTGGAATCGGGACTCCCGTTCCGTCGCCGCAACCTGCTCGAGATCGAGCGGAGTCGCAAGGTATCCGATCCGGCGGCGCGGCAGCAGCGGCAAGCCCAGCAGATTGCGCTCCTCCACTTTGAACACGGGCTGCGGGCGAGCTATGACGGAGTCCTCTCCTACAAGAAGGCGGTGCTGGCGTTTTCGCGGGGCCACCAGATTCTGTTCGAGAGCGTGACCAGTCAGCGCAGCCTGCGCGGCCATGACAAGGAAATCTTCGAGCAGCTTCGCAAGGAGCTGCCCGCGCTGCTCAAGTAGGAAGCGCCGCGCCAAGGGGGGTTTGCACGGCGGGCTTGCGACGTGCTATGCAAGCCCCCTTCATGAAATCTCCGTCGAAAACGAAAGACGCTTCACCAAGCGGCGCACCCAATAAGGGTGAGCCGGTGCCGCCGCTGCGGGCTGGCTTTGTCGCTCTGGTGGGTCGCCCCAATGTCGGCAAGTCGACGCTGCTCAACAGCATCCTCGGCGAGCACTTGTCGATTGTCAGTCCCAAGCCGCAGACCACCCGCAACCGCATCCTCGGCGTCAAGAACCTGCCCGGCGTTCAGCTCGCGCTCGTCGACACTCCGGGTCTGCACCTTACGTCGATCAAAGGTCGCACCGCGCTCAACCGCTTCATGGTCGAGGAAGCGCAGCAGGCCGTCGAAGGCGTTGATGCGGTGCTCCTGGTCGTCAATCTGAAGGTGCCCGAAGGCAAGTCGATCGAGGAAGTGGCGCCGTCGCTGTCCTCCGCTGATGAGCAGATCGCAGAGCAGATTCTCGGGCTCGGCAAGCCGCTGGTGGTGGCCATCAACAAGACCGACATCGTGCCCGACAAGCGGATGCTCTTGCCGATGATTGACTCGCTGTGCAAAAAGCTGCCGGGGGCTCCGATCGTGCCGATCTCGGCGCTGCGGGGCGACGGGGTCGAGCGAATTATTGGTGAGCTGACGGCGCTGCTGCCCGAGGGTGAGCCGCTGTTTCCCGAGGATGTCTTGACCGATCGACCGGAGCGCTTCCTGGTCAGTGAGCTGATCCGCGAGCAGGTGTTCTTGGCGACGCAGAAAGAGATTCCCTACGCGGTCGCCGTGACCATCGACAGCTGGCAAGAGCGGATCGCCGATCACGGCAAGAAGAACGGCCAGCGCATCGGCATTCAGATCGACGCCACGATCCATGTCGAGAAGGCCGGACAGAAGAAGATCGTCGTCGGAGAAGGTGGACAGATGATCCGCCAGATTGGCACCCTGGCCCGTGCCCAGATCGCAGAGCTGGTCGGCTGTGGGGTTCACTTGGCACTGTTTGTGCGCGTCGATGAGGACTGGTCGCAGAGCCCTGCCGGACTGCGCAAGATGGGCTACGAGAGCGAGGCACGGCGATGAGACCGCATCCCAAACCAATTGTGGACCGCTCGCTACCAGTGGTGGCGCTGGTCGGTCGTCCCAATGTCGGCAAGTCGACGCTGTTCAACCGGCTCACCGGCAGTCATCACGCCATCGTCGAGGATCAGCCAGGCGTGACTCGGGATCGGCGCTACGGTCGCTGTGAGTACGATGGTCGGCTGTTCCGCGTCGTCGACACCGGCGGCATCGATTTTGCCGCTCTGGGTAGCATTGCAGTCGGAATGCGCAAGCAGGCTGATCTCGCGATTGCCGAGGCCGATGTCGTGCTGCTGATCGTCGATGGTCAGAAGGGGCTGGTCCCCGACGACTATGACATCTGCGGCAAGCTGCGGCGGGCCGGCAAGAAGATCCTGGTCGTCGCCAACAAGGTCGATGGGCCGCGTCAGGAAGAGGGGCTGGTAGAGCTGTACAGCCTCGGGGCGGCGGATGTGTTTGGGATCTCGGCGGCCCATGGTCGCGGCATGCCCGATCTGCTCGATGCGATCGTGGAGGGCCTGCCAGTGGCCGAGGCGGCGCATGCGCGACCGACGGTGGACGATGAGGAAGAGGGTCTCGCCGATGAGGTCGCGCTCTCGGAAAAGGAGCTGGCTGCGCTCGATGCGGCGGTCGCTGCCGGGGCTGATGCCGATTCCGAAGCAGAAGAGGAAGGACCCGATACCGTCAGCGAAGCGGATCTTGCGCGCGATGAGATTCGGATTGCCCTGGTCGGTCGTCCCAATGCCGGCAAGTCGTCGCTGGTCAATGCGCTGTGTGGCGAGGAGCGGATGCTGGTCGACCCGACGCCGGGCACCACTCGCGATCCGATCGACACGCCGATCTTGCACAACGGCCAGCGCTTCTCCCTGATCGACACCGCCGGGATTCGTCGTCGCGTGCGCGTACATGAACCGAGCGACCGCATTGCCATGACAATGGCCGAGCGAGCGATTGAGCGGGCCGATGTGGCGGTCCTGGTGATCGACGCCAGCGAAGGCATTGGCGAGATGGATGCCAAGATTGCCGGGCTGGTGGCCGACGCGGGACGGGTGCTGATGATCGTCCTCAACAAGCGCGATCTGCTGACAGGCGACCAGCTCAAGGGAATCGAAGCAGAGCTTGATCGCAAGCTCCAGTTTGTGCCGTGGGCGCATCGGCTGTGGTGCTCGGCGCAGACGCAGCGCGGAGTGCTCAAGATTCTGGAGGAAGCGACGCGCTGTTATCGCTCCTATGCGAGTCGGGTCAAGACCGCTGCGCTCAACCGCTTCTTTGCCGGCATCGTCGAGAAACATCCACCGCCGCTGCACCTTGGGAAGCCGATTCGCCTCTATTACATCACGCAGGCGCAGACCAAGCCGCCGACGTTCGTACTGTCGGTCAACTATCCCGAGGGCATGCACTTCTCCTATCGCCGCTATCTCCAGAATCAGCTCCGCGATACCTTCGGCTTCGTCGGTACGCCCATTCGTCTGGTCGCCAGGGCCAAGACCAAGTAGACAGTAGGGAATGTCAAAAACTGTCGTTTGGGGGGCGCTGGTATTCTCTCTGTTCGGCTGTGACGGTGGGCACTCGCTGCCGATGGGGTCTTTGCCCTGCCGAAGCGACGATGACTGTGCGGGTCATCCGTCGCTGCGCGCCTGTGTCGCGGGCTCCTGCGGCGACCCCGGCTGTCCATCCGGAACGGTCTATGTCGGAGCGGGCTCGTACCAGCGCGGCTGTGATCCGCAGGATGCCGATTGTGATACAAGCGCGCAGCCGCTCCATACCGTGCGGCTCGATCACTCGCTGTGTGTCAGTGCCACCGAGCTTTCCGTCGCGCAGTACCGGGCCTGTGGCCAAGCAGGGAGCTGTCCGATCTCTGCTGAGCTGCGCTGTACGGCGGATCTGGCAACCTGGACCATGGCGCCTGCGGAGGCCGAGCTGCTGCCGATGACCTGTCTGCTGTGGTCGGAAGCGGCGGCGGCGTGCCGATTCCTCGGTGGCAGACTGCCGACAGAGGCGGAGTGGGAAAAGGCCGCGCGCGGGCTCGATCGTCGCAAATATCCGTGGGGCAATGTCCAGCCGCTCGGCTGTGGAGCGGGCGCAAACTACGCAGGTGGTGGCTGCCAAGGTCGCGCATGGCCGGCCAGCACCGTCGGACGCAAGGGAGTCCAGCTCTTGTCTGCCAGTGGCGCGGTCGATATGGCCGGAAATGTCTGGGAGTGGGTTACGGACTACTACTCACCCACCGCGTACAAGGACTGCGCAGCCGGCTGTACCGATCCGCTGGGCCCGCTCTCAGGAGTCACGCGCAGTCGTCGCGGTGGCGGATTCCAGAGCAGCCAGTTCAAGGAGCTGACCGCCTCCTGGCGCGACTTCCACACCCCCGAGTCCGCGCGTTCCGACAGCCAAGGCGCACGCTGCGTCTTCCCCCGCTGAGCGCCACTTCGCGGACTCCTTTCCTTCCTCTGTTCGGGAGTCTTCGGGAGTCCTCCTACAAAGCGCCAAGCGTGCCGCAGACTTAGCGCAAGGGAGTGCTCTGCATCACAAAAATCCGTTCACGGGACATGACGGAATCGAGTACGTTCACGATGACGGAGTCACCAACTGTGATGGCGAAGGACTGCGCGTAGAGTCGAAAGGAACCAATCCGAGCACGGGCAAGCCAGCGTTCACGAGCACCGATCCCGAGCGACGGCTCGTGACGCAGGTTCGTTCGAGCGAACGGATTCCCTCCTTGCAGGAACTTCATCGCCGCTACACGGCGCTGGCGAAGTCCTTCCTTCCGTATACGCGCTACGTGATGCTGGCGGATCTGCGGCGCTCTCCTGGCAACCACCTGCCCGATGCTGAGCTACTGACCAAGCAGCTCCTGGCGCCGGCGCGCAAGAAGTTCAAGCTGGTGGCTTCTCTCGTTTCGACGGCTACGGGCAAGCTGCAAGTGACGCGGATGTGGCGCGAGATAGGCGTCAACATGGGGACATTCCTCGACGAAACCGAGGCGCTGACGTATCTGGGCATCGCAAAGAGGTTGTAACTTGCGGACGCAAAGTCGGTCGGCTGCTGGGCGGGTGTGATACGTATATCCATCAACAGGAGTGACCCCATGGCCAAGTCCCCATGCCCAGTGACCCGCGAGGAGTTTAAATCCAAGGCCAAAGCAGTTAGCGTTCAGGTCGAAGGAGTGCCGCTCCTCGCTGAACCGAAGGAGTTCTCGACCGGCTCCTTTGGCTGGTATCTGTCCGGCAAGGCCACCATCATGGTCGATGGCAAGCCAGTCGCCGTGCAGGTCGGCGCGAACCTCACCATCATTGGCAGCAAGGAATCGAAGTAGTCGTTGCCGCAGCCTGCCCGTGGCTAGGCAAGTCCGGCGCGGCGCAAAAGGGGCGGCATCCGCTCATCACAGTGGGCCCGCAGGCGCTCGAGATCGAGGCCGGTGCGCGCCGTCAGCTGGCCGCTTTGGACCAGCAGCTCTCCGTCCACCAGCACATGCTGCACGTCGTGGCCCTGTGTCGCATAGACCAGCAGGGACAGCGGATCTTGCGGCGGCAGCTGGGCCGGCGTGCGCTGCCCCACGACCACCACATCCGCGCGCTTACCGACGGACAGACTACCAAGTTGATCGGCCAGCCCGAGCGCTCGCGCCCCACCGAGCGTGGCCAGCTCCAGCGTCTGCGCGGCGGGGAGCGCCTCGGGACCGTGCAGACCTTTTTGGAGCAGCGCCGCCAGTCGTAGTTCCGCAAAGCCATCGAGCCGGTTGCTACACGGCGCCCCATCACAGCCAATCGCGACGTTGATCTGCGCCGCCAGGAGCTGCACCACGTTTGCAATTCCCGAGCCGAGCTTGAGGTTGCTCGATGGACAGTGCGCGACGTGGGTGCCGTCGTGGGCGAGGTGCGCGATCTCGCCCAGCGAGACATGGACACAGTGGGCGAGCACCGTGCGTGGACCGGCAATCCCCAGCGAGCGCAGCGCCGTCACGTTGTCGAGTCCGGTGCGGGCTCGGACCAGCGCAATCTCATCGAACTGTTCGCTGGCGTGGGTGTGAATGCCCGGTCCAAAGGTGCTGTGCTGACTGACTCGCTCGGCCACTCCGCGCATCAGCTCGTCGCTGCACGACACCAAAAAGCGGGGCGCATAGGCGTAGCGCAGTCGACCGCGACCATGCCAGCGCGCACACAGCGACTCGGCCTCGCGCAGCGACGCCTGCGGATCTTCGCGCAGGTTCGGCGGCACCGTCTCCGGGTGGTCCATCATCGCCTTGCCGAGGGTGGCGCGAATGCCGGTCGCTTCCACCGCCGCGCACAGCGCATCGTGATGCCGCACCGTTCCCATATCGAGCAGCGTCGTCGTCCCCGATAAGAGCAGCTCTGCGACCCCGACTTGGGCGGCCAGCTGGAGGTCTTTTTCGTCGAGCGCCGCTTCGTACGGCAGGATTCGCTCGCGCAGCCAGCGCAAAAGCGGCAGGTCATCGGCCAGGCCGCGCGCCAGCGTCTGGCACAAGTGGACGTGGGCTTGCACAAGGCCCGGCAGCACCACGCAGCCGGTCACATCGAGAACGGGCACGCCCGCGCAGCGCGGATCACTCACCGCAAGCTGACCCAGCGCCGCGATCTGTCCGTCGAGGATCAGCAGATCGCCGCGTCCCACGGGCGTCTTCGAATCTTGCGCAATGAGCGTGCCGCCGCGCAAAAGCCAGCTCCTGCCCTCACTCATGAGCATCCTTGCGGCCTGGGCCCGCGCTCCTCGAGATCAGCGCACTGGGCCGAAATGCCTGCGGGAGCAGCGTCGACAGCAGCGTCACTTGCGCCGGACCACTTGGGGCGAGCAGCACAATTTGCACTTCTTCGGCGAACTCGGCCAAGGTCTGTCGACACATGCCACACGGTGCGGCGGGCGGCGACAAGTTGGTGCAGATCGCAATCGCGCTCACCTGACGCCCGCCGGCGAGAACGGCTTGGTACATCGCCGTCCGCTCGGCGCACACCGTCAGTCCGTACGAAGCGTTCTCCACGTTGGCGCCGAGAAAGACCCGACCATCGCTGGTCAGAAGGGCGGCCCCGACGGGAAAGCGCGAATAGGGTGAATACGCCAGGGCCTGGGCCTTTCGGGCTCGCTCGGCGAGATCTTGGAGCAGGGGAGGCAGCGGCTGACCGGTTGCTACGTCGAGGACGAGACCGCCTTGGGCTGAGCTGGGGCTTGCCATCGCGATATGGGCTCCTGTTTGCTCAGTCGACGGTGGCCAGCGCGGCCATGATCCCGTCGAGCAGCCTGATAAACGTACCACGGACGCGCGTCGCAGTCTCGGTCACTTCTTCGTGAGACAGCGGATGGGGCGAGATCCCGGCAGCCAGGTTGCTGACACAGCTCATGCCGAGCACGCGCGCACCCATGTGCCGGGCTACGATTGCCTCGGGGACCGTCGACATTCCGACCAGATCGGCGCCGAGACCGCGCAGCATGCGGACCTCCGACGGCGTCTCGTACTGGGGACCGAGCAGACCGGCATAGACTCCCGTCGGCATCCGAATCCCGAGCTGGGCCGCCACCGCCAGCGCGATCGACCGCAGCTTGGCGTCATAGACCTCGCTCATATCGGGGAAGCGCACGCCGAGTCGCTCGTCGTTGGGTCCGCACAGCGGCGAGTCGCCCATCAGGTTCAAGTGGTCGCGGATCAGCACCAGATCTCCAGCTTGCAGGCCGTCCCCAACGCCGCCCGCCGCATTGGTCAGCACCACCGTCTTACAGCCCGCCGTGACCAGCGCTCGCACCGGCAGCACCACTGTCTGAAGACTGTGTCCTTCGTAGGTATGGACGCGGCCCTGCATGAGCAGCACCTCGACGCCGGGATGGAAGGCCGTCTTCCCAGCGCGACCGTAGACCAAGCGTCCGGCGTGACCCTGGACCCCCGAGCGCGGGAAGCCAATCTCGCCGTAGTCAAGGCCGTGGGCGTCGGAAAGCTCGTCGGCGTAACTGCCCAGACCCGAGCCCAGCACCAGCGCAACCTGTGGGGCGGCGTGCTTTGGCAAAAAGGCGCGAATCCGGGCTGCCGACTGCTGCACAGCCTCGTAGCTCGCGTGATGGTCGTCGGACATAGCGGCTCGGCTCATCGCAGTACATCCAAAATCAGCGGCTTTTCTGCCGGCGGCGTCATCGAGATCTGATAGGCCGAAGCGAGCAGACCTTGGGCGCGTTCTCGTCGACCATCGGGCCAGTCGGCGGCGCACGCAAAGTGACACAGCGGCTCGCCCGCTTCGACCAGCTCACCGACCTTGCGATCGAGGTAGATGTAGGACGCCGGATCGATGGTGTCTTCCTTGCGCTCGCGACCTGCCCCCAGCGCCACCCCGGCCCAGCCAATCGACTCGGCGTTGATCGCCGTCACGTAGCCAGCCTCGGGAGCAACCACATAGATCGGGTACGGATGCAGACAGCTCTTGAGCCATGGCTCGTTTGTGTCCCTCAGGTCAATCATCGCCCCCTGCATCGCCGCGCAGCGCTGGAGCCTCTGGAGCGCTTCGCCGTTGGCAATCGACTCCATGATGCGCGCCTGGCCGTCTTCTTCCGTCGCCACCACGCCCCCGAGCCGCAGCATCTCGCCCCCGAGAATGCGCGTCAGCTCGACGAGGTCCGGCGGCCCCTGGCCTTGCAGCACCTGGAGCGTCTCGAGCACCTCGGCGGCATTGCCAACATAGCGCCCGAGCGGCTGGTCCATATTGGTCAAAAACGCCGTCACATGCTTGCCTGCCCGTCGACCAATCGCCACCAGCGTTGATGCCAGCTGATACGCCTCGTCGCGGGTCTTCATGAACGCACCCGAGCCGACCTTGACGTCGAGCACCAGTCCGTCGATGCCCTCGGCCAGCTTCTTCGACATGATTGACGCGGCGATGAGCGGGATCGACTCGACGGTGGCCGTGACATCTCGGAGCGCATAGAGCGCCCGATCCGCCGGCACCAGGGTATCGGTCTGGCCTATCAGCGACAGGCCCGCTCGGCGCAGCACGGTCCGAAACTCGGGGACACTCAGCCGCGTCGAGAAGCCGGGAATCGACTCCAGCTTGTCGAGTGTGCCGCCGGTATGACCAAGTCCACGGCCCGAGATCATCGGTACGCGCACGCCACAGGCCGCCACCGCCGGTGCCAGATGCAGCGACACCTTGTCGCCGATGCCGCCCGTCGAGTGCTTGTCGATCTTGAGCCCCGGCACGTCGGAGAGGCTGATGACTTCGCCGGAGCGGAGCATCGCGTCGGTCAGCGCCAGCAGCTCACTCTCGGACATTCCAGAAAAGTAGATCGCCATCAGCAGCGCTGCGGCCTGATAGTCGGGCAGCTTGCCCTGGGAATAGTCGGCGACAAACTGACCGATTTCCTCGTCGGTGAGGACTTTGCCGTCACGCTTCTTGCGGATGATCTCGACCGGGTTATAGGTGGCCATCGGGATTCTTTGGAAAGGGTTGGGCGCAGGGGTAAAAAGCTGCGCTTAGGACGGTAGAAGGTGGGGCAGCACGCTCTTGCCGCGTGGCCAGGCCGGCAGCCCAAACGCCTCACACAGCGTCTGCGCCACGTCGAAAAAGCCCTCCCGCACACCCATATTGGCGCGTGGCGGGGACGGTGGAGTCTTGGTGAACGCGAGCAGCGGCACATCCTCGCGGGTGTGGTCGGTGCCGGGCCAGGTCGGATCGTTGCCGTGGTCGGCGGTGAGCAGCACCAGATCGCGCGGCCCCAGCTGCTTCTCGAGTCGGGGCAAGAAGGCGTCAAACTCGGCGAGCGCTCGAGCGTAACCCTCGGGATCGCGACGGTGTCCGTAGAGCATGTCGAAGTCGACCAGGTTCACGAAAATGAGCCCGCGCTCAAGCTGCGACAGTGTCTCCAGGGTCAGGCGCAGCCCGTCGCTGTTGCCCTCGCTGTGGAGGTTGTCGGTGATGCCATGGCCGGCGAAGATGTCCCAGATCTTGCCGATGCCGACGACCTTGTGCTGAGCCTCAGCGAGCCGTGACAGCACGGTCGGCTCGGGCGGAGGCATGGCGTAGTCGCGGCGGTTGTAGGTGCGACGGAAGCGACCGGGCTCACCGACGAAGGGACGGGCGATCACGCGGCTCACGTTCTTTTCGTCGCACAGCTTGCGCGCGATCTCACAGGCCCGATACAGCTCGTCGAGAGGGACAACTGCCTCGTGGGCAGCGATCTGAAACACGCTGTCCGCCGAGGTGTAGACGATCAAGCTGCCGGTGCGCAGGTGCTCGGGGCCCAGCTCGTCGAGGATCGCGGTTCCCGAGGCCGGCTTGTTGCCGAGGACGCCGCGCCCGGTCTGGGTGCTAAAGCGCGCCATCATCTCGGCGGGAAAGCCCTGCGGATAGGTCGGAAACTCGCGCTGCACGTCGAGTCCCGTCAGCTCCCAGTGGCCCGTGGTGGTGTCCTTGCCGCGTGAGCGCTCGCGCAGCCGTCCAAAGGCACCGCGCGGCTGAGCCACCGACGACAGACCCGGAATCGTGGTCACGTTGCCAAGCCCCAGCGACTCCAAGTGAGGCAGCGAAAGTCCGCCGAGCGCACTGCCGATGTGTCCGAGGGTGTTGGCGCCGACATCGCCGTAGCGAGCCGCATCAGGCGCCGAGCCGCAGCCACACGAGTCCAGCACCATCAACAAGACGCGCTCAAACGGCGCGCTGGCTTGCAAAGTCATCTCCGAAAGTCCTCTTGTCTACGTCCCCGCTTGGTTGGGTTCTGCGCCGACTCGACTCGCCGCAGCTAATACGCCGACGGCTTGCCGCTCGATTGCGTGTGCGGTGGGGTGGGCGTCGGGCGCGTGCGGTTGAGCCAGGGCCGATGGGGATGCTTGGGAGACTCTTCGGCCTTGGGCGTGGCGCAGCCCTTGACGATCGCCACCGACGCACTGGCACCGATGCGGCTGGCGCCGGCGGCCTTCATCTTCTGCGCATCCTCACAGGTGCGGACGCCGCCCGAGGCTTTGACGCCCATTTCCTGGCCGACCATCTTGCGCATGAGGGCGATGTCTTCGACGGTGGCGCCGCCGGGACCAAAGCCGGTGGAGGTCTTTACAAAGTGCGCGCCGGCGACCTTGGACAGCGAAATCGCGACGACTTTCTCTTCTTGATTGAGTGCGCCGGTCTCGAGGATGACCTTAACCTTGGCGGGGCGCGCGGCCTCGACGACCTTCTGGATGTCCTCGTGGACGAGGGCATAGTCGCGAGACTTGAGTGCGCCTTGGTTGATGACCATGTCGATCTCTTCTGCGCCGGCGCGGACGGCCTCGCGGGCCTCGAAAGCTTTGGCGTTTGGAGCCATCGCACCGAGGGGGAAGCCCACCACTGCGCACACCATCACACCCGAGCCGCGCAGCAGTCGCTTGGCGAGAGGCACAAAACCGCTGTTGACGCACACCGATGCGAAGCGATAGGTCCGCGCTTCCTCGCAAAGCTTCTCGACGTCGGCGGTGGTGGCATCGGCCTTGAGCAGCGTGTGATCGATCATCCCAGCGACGTTGTCGGGCGCCGGACCCGTGCCGAGGCCGGAGCCGATGCGACTGGCGCCTTGCTCGACGATGCTTTGAACCGCGTCGGGGCGACGAACCGTGCAGAGCCCGCAGGCGGTGCAGCTCTCCGACGGTCCGTCTTGGCAAGGCTGCTCACGCAGCGAAGGGCTTTTGCCGAGCGTGACAAGAGGCGCCGCACCACCCAAGCGGGCAGAAACCCGACGAGCAATCTCGGCGACCAGCTGTTCCATCTGCGGATCTTGACTAGACATCAGTGTCCTGGCTTTACACCGCTTTTGCCGACGCTGTAAAGGCCGCTGTGAAAATGGCAGATGGGTTCTCAATTCCGGCGCTGGACCTACGCTGGTGGGGGCAGCCGGGACTTCGTTTGGTACAGCCGGGTCTCGTGAAAAAGAAACTCTGGCGCTGCGATCGCTTCTGGATATGATGCGCCGCCTTTCGCGATCGGGTTGCCATTTTTCGGCGTGTTTCCCGTCGCTGGCGTACGCCCCTTTTGCTTGGTTCTTCGCGCCCTAGGAATGACCCCATGAGACTGCCTGCGCTTGCCTCCTCGCCCTATTCGAGATCCGAGAAGCTCGGCGAGCGCTGTCGGGCCCGGCTGTGGAGGCGGCTGCTTTCGCTGGTGGTCGACGCGGTCAATCAGCGTGGCATGTGTGCCGCCGAGCTGGCCACCCTGGCCGAGCTGCCCGCCGCTGAGATCGAGTCGCTGCGCAGCCGCTGTGGCTGTCCGGTGTGCTTTGCGCGACGGGCCAACTAGCGTCAGGTCGTGGTCAGGGTCTGGCGTAGCTCCTCAAGGAAGCGCGCCAGGTCGTCGGGCTGGGTTGCCCATGAACACATCAGTCGGTAGCCGTCGTCGCCGATGAAGCGGTAGAAGTGCCAGCCTCGGCTCCACATGGCTTCGGCGGTGGCACGGCGCAGCTCGACGAAGACGGCATTGGCCTCGATTTCGCACAAGAGGCGCAGTCCCAGCCCGCGCAGTCCGTCGGCCAGCTGTTGTGCCGAGGCGTTGGCATGAGCGGCATGTTGTAGCCACGCACCGTCGCTGAGCATGCCGACCCACTGCGCCGCCGCCAGCCGCTGCTTCGAGGTCAGCTGCCCGGCTTGCTTTACCCGGAACTCGAAGTCGCGCGCCAGTTCTCGACGGAAAAAGACCACGGCCTCGGTGTGGAACATGCCGGCCTTGGTGCCACCGAGGCTGAGCACGTCGACGCCGGCTCGCCAGGTGAAGTCGGCGGGGTGATGGCCACGACGAGACAGGGCCGCAGCAGCATTGGCAAAGCGGGCGCCATCCATGTGCATCGTCAGCTTGTGCTGCTGGGCGACGTGACTGAGCGCGCTAACTTCCGACGGGGTATAGATCGTGCCCCACTCGGTGACTTGGGTCAGCGACAGCGCACCGGGACGAGAAAAGTGCAGCTCGGCGCGCTGCGCAACGATCCGCTCCACATCGGCGGGCTGGATCTTACCGACCGGGCCGGGGATGGTAATGACCTTGCTGCCGCCGCTGAAGAACTCGGGAGCGCCGCACTCGTCGGTGTCGATGTGGGCGAAGTCGTGGCAGAGGATGGCGTGATAGCTTGGGCAGACGTGGGCGAGGGCGAGCGCGTTGGCGGCGGTGCCACTGCCGACCAGGAAGACCTCGCAGTCGGTGGCGAATAGCTCGCTGATCAGCTGGCGGGCGCGGCGGGTGTAGTCGTCGCAGCCGTAGGCGGGGGCGTGACCAGGGTTGGCGTCGCAGAGGGCGGCGAGGGCCTGCGGGGCGAGTCCGGCGGTGTTGTCGCTGGCCAAGCTGTAGTCGTGGTGGAAGGGCGGTTGTAGAGACATGCCGGGAGCGTGCCGCGTGCTGCCGCACTTGAACAGAGTGAACTGGGTGGGAACAAGAGCTTAGATCGGCGGTAGCTGCACTCGGCTCGGCGCTTCGATGTGATAGCTCAGCAGCAGCTCCCGCGTCGCGCGACCGGGTAGCTCGAGGTCGAAGTGGGCGAAGCCGTCCTTGCCATCCCAGCGCATGCCACTGGTCCGCTCGACGCTGATTTCCACTTCGCGGATCTCGCTGACTGGCACGCGCTCCGAGACGAGCAGCTTGCGGGTCGAGCCACCGAGGTTGCTAACGAACAGCTTGACGGTGCGGGCAATGCGCTGGGTGCCGGTGAGGGCGGCTTGCTCGCGCTCCTCGCTGACCTGACGGCGTACCCGCAGTCCGTCGTCGGGGCCAAAGCCTAGCTCGAAGGGCTCGCCGCGTCCGATGAAGTTTACGCGACCGCGACCACACAGCTCGCTGCCGCGCGACAGCACAATCGGTCCGGCGAGCAGTGGTCGGCTGCCCGTGAGCGTGGCGGTGGCGCGGAGGTGGGCTGCCATGCTGCGCTCGGGGAAAGCCACGCGCTCGACCTGCGCCGGCATCGACACCTGGGCAATCTCGATCCGCTGCGGATGTCCCGTCGAGAGCAGCGTCACTGGGCGGCTCGACTCAAAGATCAGCGGCTCACCACCATCGTCGACGCCGGGCATCTCCTCGACTTTTTGGGTGCCACGACCAAGTCCAGCGACGGCAATGCTCTGTTCGCGGGCTTCGACCACGATGGCCCGGCGCTCGGCATCGCTCTTGCGACGCAGTCGCAGCTGGTCTTCACTCAGCAGCGGTGGCGAGGCATGCTGGGCAGGACGCGCCGTCGAGAACCGACAGCTGACGTTTGCCCACTCCTCCCCGGTCCGCTGCCAGGCCACCGCCGAGGTCACGATCTGCAGGCTGCTGGTCCCGTCGGGATTGCTGGTCAGTCGCGCCAGGTGCTCGGGCCGCCACAGCGCGCACGGCGTAATGTAGGTGACATCGAGGGAGATCTCGGTCTTGGCCGGCACCTCGATCTGGAGGTCGAGCGTGGATTCCCGTCGCGGTCGCAGCCGTCGTGCCGCTTGATAGCGCTGCTGCGCGCGTTTTTCGTCGAGCTTCGACTCGGCGACCTCGCGCTGGGCCAGACTCAGACGATCCAGCGCCTGCTCCTGGGCGGTCAAGAGCTGCATAAGGGCGCTCCGCCAGCTGCCAAGTCCCGTCGCTGCGCCCCGTGGCACCCGACCAAGCGCGACGATCCAGGCCAGGATCAGCGCGGCGCTGCGACCCTCGTGAACCTGCGCCACTTCGAGGGCCCGTTCCGCCAAGATCCGTCGTGACTGCGCCTTTTTTTGGTCGGTCTCACTGTCGCGTAGCTCGCTCTCGCTTCCCGTCGGCGCTTCGTGGCTGCGACGGGTCACTTGCGACGACAATAACTTCGCGTGGCCCTGCAAAAGCGGCTGCACGCTCTGGTCGTCGATAAGTGGCGTGACGCCCCGCAGACTGACCGTGATCGTTCCAGCCGGCAGCGTTGCGTGGGCGGAGCGGACCACCTCGGCGCGATCCTCGAAAAATGTGACGCGCAGCGGCCTCGTATCCAGCTCGATGCGCGGTGCTTCCGTCGGCAAAGTAGGATTACTCACGGCGGTTGCCTCCGATGATTTCGCTCTTGGCCGAGAAGACCAGGCGGTACTGGTACTCGATCTTGGTCTTGCCGCCGGCGGGCAGAAGGACGTGCCACTTCATGCCGCGACGAATCGGGGCCCCGCGCTCGGCCTGGTCGTAGGGTGTGTGGACTGGCTTGTCATAGATCAACTCGACGGTGAGCGACTTGTCCTCGCTAATGGGCAAGCGATCGAGAATGTCAAGCTGAATCGGCTGACCGAGTGACGATTGCACCTCGATGGTCACGTTGTGGGTCATCGCCGTCGAGCCGCCGAGAAGGCCGGTGGTCTCTTCCTCCGCGCGGACGTTGCGGGCGACCCGTACGCGATCCTCGACGCCCATGCCGACCCGAATGCTGCCGCCGCGATCGATGTGGCTGATCGCATCGGTGGTGAGGAGTCCGCCATCGACATAGACCTCGACGGGGCCACTGAGCAGCGGCGCATTACACGGATTGGTTAGCTCGGCCTCTCGATAGACATCGGCGCGCTCGCCCGGCACCGTGATCAGGCGCAGCGTTGGCGAGCCTTCGACGGCCAGCACGGCGACCCGGTGCAGTTTGCCGTCGGAGAGTATCTTGATGAGTCCCTCGGCCTCGTAGCGGTGGTCAAAGTGGCCGCGCGACACCAGCGGATCAACCAGTCCGCTGGGCGCCTGAAGCTTATCGAGCGTGCGCACCGCCTGGAGGATCTTGCGCTGGGTCTGATCGTCGCTGCGGTGCTTGAGTCGGCCCCGGAAGACCTGATCCTCGGGCCCACCGAGCTGGAGCTGATCGAAGTCCAGCCAGGCATCTTGCGGCTCGATGCCGTCGACAGAGGCGGGCGCTTCTTCCATCGCGGGAGCGCCTCCGAGGCCGCCAAAGGAGCCTCCTTCGTCGTCGAAGCCGCCACCACCAACCGGCGCGGGCTTGGCCATTCGTCGTCGGTCCTTGGTCTCGTTCTCCCGATTCAGCGAGGGAGCACCGGCGCGTTTTGCAGCTGGAGCTGGCGAGCGCATTGGCATTCCCGGCGGGGCTGGTGGTGGCATGGCCATCGAAAACAGGGCCGAGGTCGGCGCGGCGGCTTGCGGTGCCGGCGGTGGCGGTGGCGCATAGCCACTCGACTCAGCCATCGGCGGGGGCGAGCCACCCTTTTTGCTCAGCTCGGCTTCGGCGGTCTCGGCGCGGGTGGCCCAGGTCGGTTCGTCGCTCAAGCTGTCATCGAACTGGAGCGCTTCGGTGGGTGGGGTTCTCTCGGGCAGCGATGGCACGCTCGGCTCCGTCATCAGTCCCTCGGGCGGAGTCTGCCCCCCGACGACAAAGCCCCGATCGTAGCCGGCAAACAGCCGATCCAGACCTTCGGGGGCGGGACGGTAGCCACGACGCGCTGGCGGCTGCGCCCGACCAAAGCGCAGCGACGACAACTCTGGCAAGCGAGCATCGAAGATCAGGTCCGCCGTCGACAAAGCCAGCCGCACGCCGGTCCAGTCCTCGCCGCTGATCTGGGCGACGTGAGCCTCGATCGACCAGCTGGCACGCTTGCCACCGTCGAGAAGCCGCAGCGTATACGAGGGAAAGAAGCGGGCCGCCGGTGCAACATACGAGATGTACAGCGCGCTGACCAAACCACTTCCCGAGAGCCGTACCGTCACCTTGCGCGTCGGCTGACTACGACCCAAACGCTCACTCGACGGCGCCTGACTGTGGCGAAGCTCGGCAGCGGCCTTCTCTTGCGACAGATCGACGAGCTGCTGCTCGAGCAGTTGCTGTTTTTCACCGAGCTGCTGCTGGACCTCGGCGAGCAGTCCGGCGGTGGCCAGCGAGTCACCGATCCGTTCATCGATTTTCTCGACGAGCGAGGTCGTACGCAGCGCAGGATCGGGAAACTGCTTGCTCAGACGCTGACGCTGGGTCGACAATCGCTCAATCTCGGCCTGCACGCGGTCCATGCGCAGCTTCAGCTCGTCGAGCTTGCTCTGACTCGGTCCCGTTTGGGCCGGACTCGCAGGCGGCACCAGCACCGACTCGACCGACAGAACGCTGCGACGACCACCCTCGACCTGGGCCCGGAAGCTGCCCGGCTCGGAGCGGGCGGTGACCTCGCCAATCACCAGATCAATATCTCCGTCGGCAAGCGGCTGTCCGGTCGGTAGCTCGACGCGCCGCGTGATGATCGCCCCGCGAGCGTGTACCGTCACCTGGCAGACATGACTTACGCAAACAATCTGCACGAGTCCCCCTTTGAATGTGGCTGGTGCGGCGCCTTCCTCTGCTAGGCCGGAAGTCGCTGGCACACGCCAAGTTCTGCGATGTTATCGCGCCACGCCCCTTTCCAACCAGCGCGAATCCGGCTCGTCGACGATTCATTTGTCGGCCTGACCTGGGCGGTGGTGTGAATCTCGCTTGTTTGGAGTGGATGGCTTGTCCTATGGTCCGTCCGCACAGGAGATAGCAGGCATGAGCGGTAAGAAACACGACCACACCGGGATTTCACGACGACGGGCACTTAGGAACTTGGGGCTGTCGCTGTCGGCACTGACTGTCGGCTGTGTAGGAGGCGTCAGCGACGTTGGACCGCAGTTCACCGACGGAGAACCTGACCTCAGCGGCGAGCCTCCCGACCCTGCCGACCTGGGCTCACCCGCCGACTTCAGTGAGGTGCTGCCGTCGACGCCGCAGGAGCTTTTGGCAGGCATCGATGCGGTGGTGGTGCTGATGATGGAGAACCGCTCCTTTGACCACTATCTCGGGACGCTGAGCCAAGATGCGCGCTATCCCGGATCTCGCCGCCCGAGCGGACTGACCGGCAAAGAGAGCAACCCCGACGGCAAAGGCAACCTTATCTCGGTCGGGAAACTCTTGAACTACGAGCCCAAAGATCCGCCCCACGGCTGGGACTCCTGCCACAGCCAGTTTGCCGGCGGCAAGAACGACGGCTTCGTCAAGGAATACATCGCGCGGCACGGCGACAAGTACGGTCCCGACGTGATGGGCTATTACGACCGCAGCCAGCTGCCGTACTACTACGCGCTCGCCGACCATTTCACGGTCTGTGACCACTGGTTTGCGTCGGTGATGGGTCCGACCTGGCCGAATCGCTTCTACCTCCACGCTGGCTCGTCGGGCGGCAAAAAGGACAATACTCCTTTCGTCACTGGTGGCCCGACGACGCTGTGGGAAAGGCTCAAGCAGCGCGGCCTGGTCGGCAAGAACTACATCGCTGGGATCGCGCCGTGGTACTGGGGCGCCTATCCGGGCAAGCTGCTATCGGTCAATCCGACCGTGAAGCTCGACGAGTTTTTCAAGGACTGCAAGGCGGGCACGCTGCCGCCGTTTTCGATCATCGACCCTGACTTCCTGACCAACGACGACCATCCGAGCCACAACGTGCAGCTCGGCCAAGCGCTGATTGCGACGCTGGTTTCGGCGCTCATGCAAAGTCCGCAGTGGTCGCGAACGCTGTTTGTGCTCACCTACGACGAGCATGGCGGCTTCTATGATCACGTTGCGCCGCCCAAGCTGCCCGACGACAACGCCGAGTTTACCCAGGTCGGCTTCCGCGTTCCGACGCTACTGATCGGCCCAACGGTGCGCCAGGGCTTCGTCGACTCGACGGTCTATGACCACAGCTCGGTGGGAGCGACGCTGCGGACGCGCTTTGGGATCGCCACCCCGACCAAGCGAATGGCAGCGGCGGCGGATCTCTCGGCGGCGATTGATCCCAAGCTGGTCAAGCATCCGGCCCCGCCCCCAACAGATCTGCCGAGGCTGTCGATTCGGCGCAGTGACCTGAGCTTGGGTCTGGGTGCTGACAGCCAGCCCGAGCTGACCGCCGCGCTGCGCGAGCTGTCGCCAAGCCTCATTCGGAGCCTGCGCGAGCTGGCCGGACCCGCGAACCATCTCGAACGCACGCTGTCTTGGCTGCGTCATGGTGAGAAGCTCGGCGCCGTCGAAATTCTCGACTAGCGCGGCTATATCCTTTGCAGCCACTTTGGGTTATGCTGGTCGGGTTTTTCTAAGTGGGGGATTCATGCGTTGGCTAGTGCGCGGGGACATCGACGGGTTCTTCGGCCTCGCGCTTGACAACCTGGTTCAGCTGCTGCTCATCAACACGCTGTGCAAGTACGTGCTGGAGCTGCCCGACGAGCTGCTCTACGGACGAATCCTACCGGGGGCCGCGGTCTCGCTCCTGCTCGGCAACATCTTTTATTCGCGGCAAGCGCTCAAGCTGGCGGCGGAGACCGGTCGGAGCGACATCTGCGCGCTGCCCTACGGCATCAACACCGTGTCGCTGCTCGCTTACGTCTTTCTGGTGATGCTGCCGACGAAGATCAGCGCCCAGGCGGCAGGTCATCCCAACCCGTCGCTGCTTGCCTGGCATGCCGGTCTGGCGGCGTGTCTCGGCTCGGGAGTGATCACACTGCTCGGCTCACTGGTGGCGGAAAAGGTGCGGCGAGCGACCCCACGGGCGGCGCTACTGTCGACGCTGTCGGGCATTGCGCTTGGCTTTATCTCGCTCGGCTTTTTGTTTCGCACCTTCGCCCATCCGATCGTTGGGCTGGCGACGCTGTCGATTGTGCTTTTGACCTACTTTGGTCGCGTCAAGTTCAAAGGCGGTCTGCCGGGCGGGCTGGTGGCGGTGGGCGTTGGTACGGCGCTGGCGTGGGCAACCAAGCTGGCGCCGGTGGCACAGCCGGTGACCAAGGCCGGGCTGCACCTGCCGATTCCGGTCTTCGGAGATCTGATTCCGGCGCTCAGCCAGGGTCTGCTGTGGCGGTTTTTGCCGGTCATCGTGCCGATTGCGCTGTTTGATCTGATTGGCTCGCTGCAAAACGTCGAGTCTGCCGAGGCTGCGGGCGATTCCTTTCCGACGCGACCCTCGCTGATGGTAAACGGCCTGGGCGCGATCACCGCGGCGCTGTTCGGTTCGTGCTTTCCGACGACGATTTACATCGGACATCCCGGCTGGAAGGCGCTCGGGGCCCGCGCGGGGTACTCGATCTTAAATGGCGTGTTTGTGACGTTGGTCTGCTTGACCGGGACGCTGGGTTACATCGCCTGGGCCGTGCCGATCGACGCGGGCATGGCGATCGTACTGTGGATTGGCATTGTGATTACCGCGCAGTCGTTCCAGGCCACCCCGAAGGAGCATGCTCCGGCGGTGGTCCTCGGGATTCTGCCCGGCGTCGCGGCCTGGGGCTCGCTGCTCGCCAAGACGGGTCTGCGCGTTGGTGGCTACGGCAGTCCCGGCGGGCCGCAGTTTTCCGACAAGCTCTATGGCGCCTTCCACGCCTCCGACACCTTCATTGAGGGCGCGTTTGCGCTGGAGCAGGGCTTCATCTTCACCTCGATGCTGCTGGCCGCCGCCACCGTCGAGGTGATCGAGCGTCGCTTCGAGCGAGCCAGCATGTGGTGTCTGGCCGGCGCAGCAGTGAGCGCCACCGGCCTGATTCACTCGTACACCTTTGGTCCTGCCGATACCGTCATCAAGATTGCGCCGGCCTGGCCGTTCGTCGGTGCCTACTTTGCGATGGCAGTGGTCTTTCTGCTCGCCCGCAAGGTCACGGAGCCAATGGACGGCCCCGGCCATTAGCGCTGTTTCCGTCGGGGAATGGCGTTACGCGTAGCTCGATGACGACGCGGGTGCCGCCGCTCTTGCGGTTGAGCAGGCGAATCCCGCCCCCGCTCTCGTCGATGATCTGCTTGCTGATGGCCAGTCCGAGTCCAGTGCCGCGAGTCTTGGTCGAAAAGAACGGATCGAAGACGCGCCGTCGCACAGCTGGGCTGATGCCGGCTCCTCCATCGGCGATCGTGATCAGCACCGGGCGATCATGGGGCGCCGCGCCGCGCTGCTTGCGCACCGTACACTCGATCACCGAGCGACTGCCACCACCGGGCGTCGAGGCCTCGCAGGCATTGATGAGGATGTTCCACAGCACCTGGCGCAGCTGATCTCCGTCGATGAGTGCGGTGACGCCGCTGCCCGCCAGCGACTCGGGAACATCGATGCGCAGCTGTAGCCCATGGGCCTTGCCGCGCAGCATATCGACCACCTCGCGCAGCACGGCCACCACGTCGGTGCGCTGGACGGTGGCGCGGGTCGGTCGAGCAAAGCGCAGCACATTTTGGAGGATGCGATCGAGTCGCTGGACCTCGTTGCCAATCGCGACAGCCTCGGGGCGGACCGGACTGTCGGCGGGTAGCTCCTCGGCGATGACCTGCGCGGCGGCACCGATCGAGACCAGCGGATTGCGGACCTCGTGGGCAATTCGGGCCGCCATCTCGCCCAGCGCCGACAGTCGCTCGGTCTGGAGCAGTCGCAGTCGCAGTCGCTGGCGCTCGGCGTCGTCGCGCTTGCGCTCGGTCTGGTCGTGGATGCGGAACACCGCGCCCGCCGGCAGACCGCTCTCGTCGCCGAGCAGCAGCGCCGAGATGTGACCCACAAAGCGGCTCGGTCGCTCCTCGGAGTGGCGCTTGATGCGCAGCTCACCCTCGGCAAATCCGGTGTGGGGCAGTCGCGACAGCAGATCCTGAAGCTGTAGCCTGGCATGTGGCGTCGCTGCCAGATCGAGCACCGATCGGCCACACAGCTTCTCGGGCACAAGACCGAGGACCTGCTGGCTGGCATCGTTGACCTGCTGGATCACCGCCCGCGCATCGAGTGTCAAGATGGCATCACCGACGGAGCGCATCACCTTGGCGAGCCGCTCTTTGGCAAGCAAGCTCTCGCGACGAATCTGCTGGCTCCAGCCGAGATCCTCGACGGCAGCCGCGATCAGAAGTCCCGCTCCGTCGGTCCTTGGAACGGCCAGCTTGCGCAGCGTCACCCTCAGCGGCCACGGCGTGGTGATGTCAGCGACGACACTCGGGCGGTTCGACGACACCGATAGCACCACTGACTCACCCGCGAGCAGCCGTTCACCAAGAGCGGGACTACACAGCGGTTCTGCTGACGGCAAGCGCAGCACTTGATACAGCGGCTGACCCTGTAGCGGCGCGTCCTGACAGACCAGCTGGGTGCCATCGCTCGACAGCTCGCAGGTCCAGAGCAGCGGCGGTGGCACCGCCAGTGCGCCGAGCTGTTCGAGTCGCAGCGCGGTATTTTGAAGTGAATCCGATTCCAGCTCGGCCCCGACGCGCTCGGCGTACGAGATCAAGAGATCGCGATCATGGCCGGTAAAGCCCGCCTTGCCCGGCCTATCGATCAGCATCACGCCGAGCGGACGAATCCGACCCAGCACCGGCACCACCGCAAACGAACGCGGCCCGGCGATGGCGTAAATGGCATCAATGATCTCCTCCGGCAGCGCGCCACCGGCGAGGTCCGCCACATCCGTCGACACCAGCACTCGCTCCTCTCGCAGGGCGCGTACCAGCAAGCTGTGCTCGAGCTTGAGCGGAATTTGCAGCCCACCTACCTGAAAGCCCAGCGCCCCTTCGACCTGCACCAGGTCACCCGCCGAGCGAGGATTGACCGCCACCGCCATGCGCAGCGCTTGTCGGTCCTCCTCGAGCAGCGCGAGGCTGGCGCTGTTGCAGGGCAGGGTCTGCGCGACGGCGTGGAGGATGGCTTGCAGCGACTTGAGGGCCGAGGTGGTCTCCGACACAGGTGGAGCATCGTCAGCTGCGCCGGCGCTGTCAATTAGCGCGGCAGGTATTCACGGAGCCCCAGGCGTGACAGTAGCAGCTCCGTCGGGATGCGCAGACGGCCCCGCGGCGGCGGCGGTGGCTCGTCGCTATCGGGCAGCCGTGGCGAGCCAAATCGAGCGAGCGGACCCGGAAGCACCGTCGCTGGGAGCAGTCCCGCCGGACAGATCACCGAGCAGGCACCGCAGCCCGTACAGCCCGGTAGTCCTCCTTGGGGCAGGGGCTGTTTGTGGGCCAGTGCTTGCATCTGGAGGTGCGGCTGCACCGACGGTGGACAAAAGGCGCTGCACAGATTACAGCTCAGGCAGGCATTGGCGATTCGGGCTGTCGGGTCATTTAGCAGTCGTCGTCGGGCGAGCAGCTCGTGCGTCGCCGGCAAAATGAGCAGATGCGAGATCTCGTGCGGTAGCTCGGCATCGGCTGGCCAGGGCTCTCCGGTGATCGCGCCACCGGCGAGAGCCACCCAGGCCGCGGTCGTACTGCCACCACAGCGACGGACCAGCTCACGAGGGGTCCACACCGCCGCTTCCTCGCCGTAGAGTGTTGTCGACAGATCGAGTGCTTGCGGCAGAGCCACGGCGCCGACCACCGAACACAGGCGTGGCGGCTCGCTTCGCCGCACCAAGGCCCCGATCTGCGCAACCAGCTGCGGCTCCACCACCCAGGCGCGACCGCTAGTGTGGACCACATCGATCGTCGGCTGCGACGGAAACGCCGCGACCGTGGCGTGGACCTGGATGGTGGTCTTGCTGCACACGCGCGTCAGCTCGGCGTGCAGCGCCGTCGACGAAGTACAAAATCCAACGACCGGAGCAGCGAGCGCCAGCTTCAGCGCCGACAGTCCGTCGACGAGCAGCTCACTGTAGCGAGCGGTCAGCATCGCCATCACTTGACCGAGCGGCGGCTCAACGTCGGCATCGACCCAAATTGCCGACAACAGACCCGGTCGCGCATCAATCCAACGCGGCCACAGCGGCTCACCGAGCCCCGCCTGCTTGAGCAGTCCCCGCACCATCGCTGCTGCCTGTGCACGCTCACCTCCCAATCGCTGGGCGGAAAAGGGTGGCAGCTGGCTGGGCGCAGGGTCGGCCATGGGCGGCGCCATCCTAACAGAATCCGCTGCGATCTCGCGGTACTACCGGGACGATTGGCGCACCGTTCGCTATCCGTCACACTAAGGCGCTGGGGTTTGGCTTACCGACGAGCCTGACCACCCGCGCGGCAATCGCCTTGAGAAGGATCGCCCGATGCCAAACTACGTATTGCTACTTATTGGCTTATTGGCTGGTTGCGACGGACTGTGGCAGGGCTTGCGCCAACCGGTGGCGGCAAACTGCGTCAGCAATCCCAGCGCCTGTGGCCCAAGTGAAGTCTGCAATCTCAGCACCGAGGTCTGCGAGTCGGCGGCGGGTGCGGACCCAGCCAAATCCTGCTCACCGACGGAGTTTTGCTGGCAAAATCCGCTCCCCCAGGGCAACACGCTGCGTGGCGTGTCGGTGATCTCGTCGAGCAGTGGATTTGCCGTCGGTGATGTCGGAAGCCTCTGGCAGCTCGGCCCGAGCGGCTGGCAGGTGATCGCAAGTCCGACGACGAAGCAGCTCTTGGCCGTGTCCGCGTTTTCGGCGTCACAGGCGGTGGCCGTGGGGCAGTCCGGGACCGTCTTGCGGCTCGACGCTGGGAAGTGGGCGGCGGTGAACTGCAACACGGTGGTGACGCTGCGCGGTGTCCACGCGGTCTCGCAAAACGAGTCGTGGGTCGTAGGTGACCAGGGGACGCTGCTGCGCCTCTACGGCGACACCTGCACTCCGGTGAGCAGCGGCGTGACAGTGCAGCTCAATGCCATCGACGGGATCCAGGGCACTCGGCTGTGGGCGGCGGGAGCCTCGGGAACCATCCTCACCTACGACGGAGACGTCTGGAAGAGCCAAGCGAGCGGCACCGGAGCGGACCTCCGCGGCATCTACGCGGCCACTACCAGCGACGCATTTGCCTGTGGCGCCCGCGGCACGCTCCTGCGCTTTTCCGGGGGCAGCTGGAGCCCGGTCAGCATCGGGGCGACCCAGTCACTGCAAGCGGTACACGGCCAGAAACTTAGCAACGTCATCGTGACCGCCAGCGACGGCAGTGCCCATCACTTTGACGGTCTTTCCTGGAAGTCCATCCCCACCGCCAACAAGTACTCGCTCGAAGGGGTCGCAGTGACGGCGACCGAGGCCTGGATGGTCGGCGAGTACGGCACCATCATCAGCTACGACGGAACGATGGTGCAAAGGCGGACCGGTGGTCAGCAGACGCTCAATGGCGTTGTGGCTGCCGGCAGCGAGCTGTGGGCGGTCAGTGACGCCGGGGAGACCCTTCGCTGGCAGGCTCCGACTTGGAGCCGCGTACCGACGGGAGTGATGGACCCGCTGTGGGCGATTTGGGGCAGCTCGGCGAGCGACGCTTGGGCGGTCGGTCCGACGGGCGTGGTGATTCACTGGGACGGCCGCAATTGGTCGTCGCGCAACTCGCCGGTGCCTTCGCCGCGCGCGATCGCCGGCTTGGGGCCGAGCAGCCTCTGGATGGTCGGTGGCGCTGGCAACATCAGTCATTACGACGGCACCAACTGGAACAAGGAAGTCAGCGGCACCAGCGCGGACCTCTACTCGGTGTGGGCGCTCGACGAGAACAATGTCTGGGCCGTCGGTGCGAGCGGGACCGTCGTACGGCGCAGCGGCGGCAAGTGGCAGCTCGAGAGCAACCCTGGAAGCAGCGGCCTTTTGGCGGTCTGGGCTGCCGATGTCAACAACGTCTTTGCCGTCGGAGATCAGGGCACCATCCTGCACCGCGGCAGCACCGGCTGGGGGCGCGAAAGCTCGACCACCACCAGCCGCTTGTGGGGCGTCATGGGCAAGAGCAGCAGCGAGGTCTGGGTCGTCGGGACCAGTGGCCAGATTCTGCGTGGCCGCAGCGGCTCGTGGAGCGACTTTCCGAGCGGCACCAACAATGACTTGTTTGGGGTCACCGTGGTCGGCACTCAGGTACTCGTCGTCGGTGCGGGCGGCACCATCTTGAGCAAAGCGCAGTAGGCGGTGGGATGGGGGATTAGAGCTGCCCGGACGGCGAGACTTAGAGCTGACCGCTCTTTGAGATGGAGATCTTGGCGCTGGTCTTGCCGCTCTGCGAGCCGAGCTTCTCGATCTGCTTGACGAGCGGCATACCGTCGATGACCTTGCCGAACACGACGTGCTTGCCGTTCAGCCACGGGGTCTGGGCGACGGTGATGAAGAACTGCGAGCCGTTGGTGTTGGGACCGGCGTTGGCCATCGACAGCAGGCCCTCGGTGGTGTGCTCGCGCTTGAAGTTCTCGTCGGCAAACTTGTTGCCATAGATCGAGCGACCGCCGGTGCCATTGTGGTTGGTGAAGTCGCCACCCTGGAGCATGAAGCCGGGAATGACGCGGTGGAAGCTGCTGCCGGCGTAGGTTCCGGCCTCGTGACCGACGCACAGCGCGCGGAAGTTCTCGGCGGTCTTGGGCACCACATCGGCGAACAGCTCAAAGGTAATGCGTCCTGCTGGCTTGCCGTCGATGGTGATGTCGAAAAATACCTGGGGATTCGCCATGTCAGAGTTCTCCTCGTGTGAGTCTACATTTCAGCGCAGCCAGGATAACGCAACTCGCCGCGGAATCGAATCGCGAAGTGGCAGCGCTGGGCTACGGGTGCAGCGAGGACAGCGGCGCGGTCTGCCAGCGTGTACCATCGAAGTAGTAGGCGCGGTCGATCAGCAGATCGAGGTCGCTGCTGAACTGCTCGGGCGTGGCCTCCCCGGACAAGATCACCAGCGGGCGCTGATCACTCTGGGCGGACAGCGCGGTGCGCAGGGTCTTGGCCGACAGAAGCGGCAGCTCGGGCCGACTGCCTCGACGGAGCCGCCGATTGCCAGCTTCCCCACCGAATCGCGTCGCTAGCTCCGTGCGGGGCAGCAGCACGAAGAAGCGCCGCACTCCTTTGTGGCTCGCCGCGTACTGGGCGACGAAGCGCTCTTGGGACAGCGACTCGACGCAGCGTGGACTGCGGGCGCGCCGCACCAGCGCAATCGCCTCTTCGGGCGGGTGACCCTCATGGATGAGCAGCGACGCGGCAATCGTTCCCGAGCGACCCCAGCCGCCGATGCAGTGAATCAGCTGCTGTCGGCCTTCGCCGGCCCAGCGCAAGATCTCGGTACAGAGTGCGCGGGTGGCCGAAAGGTCCGTCGGTGGCTCGGCGTCGTAAATGGGAAACTGCAAGCTCAGAATCCCCGCCTGCCGAAGCGCATTGCGCAGGCCGAAGATGCCGTAAAACTCCAGCTCTTGATCCTCGACGAGCGTCACCACCACCGAGATGCCGAGCGCAACCAGCTTGGCGACATCGTCTTCGACCGTACCGCCGAGATCTGGGCGCCCCGGACAGGCCGACAGGCCGATTCGACCCGGGGACTCGACGAGAGAAGCCTCGCCGGCGACCAGCCAGTCGACGCGCAGCAGCGAGGCACCTTGAGGAATCAGCATTGCTTCCAGCATACGCCGCCACCGTTTCGTGACGCGAGCGCGCTGACAGCGGAGCCAAAGCTTGCTAACCTGCGCCGCCGTGCCGGCCTCCACGTCGTCGTCAGAGGTTCTGACCTTGCCGTTTGTTCCAGACCCCGAGACTGCTGGGCAAAATGCCCAATCAGGCGAGTCGACGGGGCCTGTGCGGGCAGAGAGCGATCTGCTGACGCGCGCCCTGCGGATGCTCTGTCCGTTGCCGCTGGCCCTGTCGCCGCGCGATGAGAACGCGCCGGTGCCGGTGGCGGATGCGGCGGAGAATCTGGCGACGGCGCTCATCGGGCTGCGGCAGTTGCTGCGTCTCATCGAGCAGGAGCTGGGTTTCCGTCACGCGGCGCTCTGTCTGCTCTCCGAGGAGCACGATCCGTTGTCGCTGGTGATCGGTTCGGAAGATGTCGATGCGGTGCCGTCGCCGCGGCGGCTGCCTCTGCTCGCGCTGCGGGCGGCGGTTCAGAAGGGCTCGATGGCGCAGCTGGGCGACTCGTCCACGCTGGCCCAGCTTCAGACGGCCCTCGGCTGGACCGAGCCGCGACTACTGCATCTGTGGGTGTGTCTGCTACCTCTGCCACTCGGCGGACGGGAGTACTCGCGGTGGGTGCTGCTGCTTGTGCCGGGTCCAAAGGCGGAGTCGACTCATCCTGCCGATGTGCGGCAGCTGCCGTCACTGCTTCAGGTGCTGGCGCTGTCCATTCCGGGCCTTCGCTTGGAGGAGACGCTGCGCGAGCGAACCCAACCGCTGCGCCTCGAACTGCTGAGTCCGGCGGTGCGATCACCGGGGCTGGGCCGCTATCGGGAGTTTTTCGAGTCGAGTACCGACGGCATTATCGTCCTCGACGAGCAGGCCAAGGTGGTGTGGCTCAATCGGGTCGCCGAGCAGCTGACCGGTTATGCCACCGCGGGCCTCGCCGGGCGACCGCTGACCGAGCATGTGCCGGAGTCGCAGCGCGAGCGGGTGCAGGCGGTGCTCGACGCGGTTCACACGGGACGGACCCCGGCGACGTTTGATCTGCCGCTGACCTCGACCTCGCAGGAGACGCTGACGCTGTCGGCCTCGACCTCGCAGATTGCCGATCCGCAGCGCCTGTGCGTGGTGACGTTCCGCGATGTCACCGAGCGGCGACAGCTCGAAGCGCAGCTGCGGCAGGCCAAGGAGTTCCTCGATCGGGTGATTGACTCGACGGTGGACGGTATCGTGGTGGCCAATCTGCGCGGGCGGGTTCGCATCTTCAACCAAGGGGCGAGTCGCATCACGGGCTACAGCGCCGAAGAGGTGCTTGGTCACTTGGCGGTATGGCGGCTGTTTCCCGAGCGCGAAGTGGTGCACATCATGGCCGAGCTGCGCAGCGACGACTTTGGCGGACCGGGGCGACTGCTGCAAGCGCGGCGAACCATTGTCGGCAAAGGCGGCGAGCCGATTCCGGTGGCGCTGACGGCGGCGATCATTCGCGATGGAGATCGTGAGCTGGCGACGGTCGGTATCTTTCAGGATCTGCGCGAGCGTCTGCGGATGGAAGAGAGCCTGCGAACGACCCAGCACCAGCTCGAGCAGACCCAGAAACAGGCGGTTCTCGTCGAGCTGGCGGGGACCACGGCGCATGAGCTGAATCAGCCGCTCACGTCCGTGATGGGCTACGCGGGGTTGCTCAAGCAGAAGCTGCCGGCGGAGTACGTCGAGCTGCATCGCTTTGCCGACGTGCTGCTTCTGGAGTCCGAACGGATGGCCGATATCGTGCGCAAGATTGGTCGCATCACCCTCTACGAGACCCAGTCTTACGTCGGCGACACCCGCATTCTCGATCTCAACAAGTCCGCCGCCGAGCCGGCTTCCCTTTCGCCCGAGCCGGCCCCCCTGCCGCCTGAGCCGCCGCCGCGACCGAGCAGCGACGGACCGCTGTTCTCGAAAGTGCGCAAGTCCTAGCGGACTTATTCGCCGAGGCGGGCGCAGATTAGCTTGCGGACGAGCGATGGGTCCGCCGAGCCGCCGGTCGCTTTGAGGACCTGACCGACGAACATGCCGAGTAGCGACTTCTTGCCTTCGCGATAGCGAGCCGCGTTTTCTGTGTTGTCGGCGATGACCTTGTCGACGATGGGATCGAGTGCGCTCTGGTCGGCGACTCTCTTGAGTCCGAGCTTGTCGATCAGCGCCTTGGGAGAGCCACCGTCGCTCATCATCGCGGCAAACACGGTCTTGCCAGCGCCCGACGAGATTTCGCCGTCATCGACCAGCTTGGCCAGCTCCGCCAGCTGCGCAGCGGCAAACGGAAGCTCGGACAGCGGCCTATCTTTGAGCGCACGCAGCACCTCGCTCATGATCCACTTGGCGACACTGGGCGGACTGGGATAGACCGCGCACGCAGCGTCGAAGAAGTCAGCCACCGCCGTCTCACCGGCAAGGATATCGGACTCCTCTTCGCCAAGACCCAGCTCTCCCAAGTAGCGCGCATGACGGGCCAGGAGCGCCGGATCCTTCTGTCGCGCTTCACTGCGCAGCTGCGCCCGACTCTTCTTCTGGGGACGGCTCCGCTCGGCGGATTCCTCTTTGCTCGCGGACTCTGTCTTGGACGCAGACTCTGTCTTGGACGCAGACTCTGTCTTAGACGCAGACTCTGTCTTGGTCGCGGACTTTGCGTCATCGGACTCTGTCTCGCTCTGGCTCTGCTTGGCCCAGGAGTCGCGTAGCGTGACCACGCGGTTGAACACCAAGTGCGCAGTTCTGCTGTCCAGGCAGTCGCTGGCAAAGAAACCCTGGCGCGCAAACTGATAACGACTTCCTGGCGGATCACTTGTCACGCTCGGCTCGATCAGCGCAGAGGCCATCACCCGCAGCGACTCTGGATTCAGCTCTTCGTGAAAGTCGCGTTCCTCACCCGGTTTCTCGGCGACAAACAGCCGCTCATAGAGCCGCACTTCACAGGGCCTGGCGGACTCCTTTTCCACCCAGTGAATGTTGCCTTTGACGCGGCGCGAGGACTGACCACTGCGAGTCTGCGGATCGTAGCTACAGCGCAGCTCGATCACCTTTCCAGAGTCGTCCTTTATTACACCTTCGCAACGAATAATATACGAGAACAGGAGTCGCACTTCCTGCCCTGGTGACAGACGGTGGAAGCCTTTGGGAGGAGTCTCTTCGAAGTCCGAGCGCTCGATGTACAGCTCGCGACCAAAGCGCAGCGCTCGCGTTCCGGGCTTGCCCACATCGGGAGGAAAGTCGGCGGCCTCAACACCTTCGCTCTGTCCTTCTGGATAGTTGGTAATCGTGACCTTGAGCGGATCGAGCACGCACATCCGTCGCGGTGCGCGATAGTTAAGGTCGTTGCGGATGCAGTACTCGAGCTTCTCGTAGTCGACCTGGCTGTTGGCCTTGGCCACGCCAATCATGTCGGCAAAGTCGCGGATCGCTTCGGGCGTATAACCGCGGCGCCGCAGTCCGGCAATCGTCGGCATCCGCGGATCATCCCAACCCGAAACCACCTTCTCTTCGACCAGCTTAAGAAGGTTGCGCTTCGACATCATCGTGTACTGAAGCGACAGCCGCGCAAACTCGTACTGGTGCGGCACCACGGGTGGCAACAGCTCGCGCGCTTCCTCCACCACCCAGTCATAAAACTCGCGGTTGTTTTCAAACTCGAGCGTACAGATCGAGTGCGTGATCGACTCGATGGCATCGGACAGCGGATGCGCGTAGTCGTACATCGGGTACAGACACCATGCATTGCCCGTCCGGTGATGGTGCGCATGACGAATTCGATAGATCACCGGATCGCGCATCAGCATGTTCTTGGCAGACATGTCGATGCGGGCTCGCAGAACATGCGCTCCGTCGGGAAACTCCCCTTTCCGCATCCGCGCAAACAGATCGAGGTTTTCCTCGACCGACCGCTTCACACAGGGACTCTCTTTCCCTGGTTCGGTCAGCGTACCGCGGCCTTCGCGAATTTCCTCCAGCGTGGAGCTGTCGACATAGGCCTTCCCTTTCTTGATGAGGTAGACCGCGATCTCATACAGCTTCTCAAAGTAGTCCGAGGCGAAGAACAGCTTGTCTTCCCAGTCGAAGCCGAGCCACTTCACGTCGCGCTGAATTGCCTCGACGTACTCGATGTCTTCTTTGGTTGGGTTGGTGTCATCAAAGCGAAGGTGACAGAACGCCGTCCGTCCTTGCTGCCGATAATCGCGCGCGATTCCGAAGTTCAGACAGATCGATTTCGCGTGACCAATGTGCAGGTAGCCGTTCGGCTCGGGAGGGAAGCGCGTGACGACCTGGGTGTGTCGACCGCTCTGCAAGTCCGCGTCGATGATGTCGCGAATGAAGTTCGATCGAGTGGGCTCTGCGCCGGCAGTAGGGGTCGCAGTGGAATTGGTAGGGGAGGTACGGGGGTGGGTTGCGATGCTCACGGCTTAAGTCTCCGATTGTGCGTCGAGGCCGGCGCATTATAGGGGGCGGCGCGGGCAACAGGAAGTTCTAACAGACAGACGCTTGTGCCAGCCAAGGATGTGCTGATATGGTCGCTTTGCGATGACGCTCGCGGAACGCCTGCACGCACTGTCACACTCGAAGCTCGCGGTGTGGGTCTATGACAACGACCAGGCGCGGATTCGCTGGGCCAACGACGAGGCGCTTTCGCTGTGGAAAGCGAGCAGCCTCGAAGAGCTTTTGCTGCGCGACTACCGGAGCAACTCGCCGGCGACGCAGGCCCGACTCGACAACTACATGCACGCGATTGGCAAGGGCGAAGAAGTTGCCGAGGACTGGACGCTGTATCCGAAGGGCAAGCCCGCGACGATGACGCTGTTCGGATCGGGGGTCGAGCTGGAGGATGGGCGGCAGGCGATCCTGTTTCAGGCGATGCCCAAGGATCAGGCGCTCGACGGCTCGATGGTGCGCGGCGTCGAGGTGCTGCGCCATACCTCGCTGATGGTGAGCCTGCTGGACGAGCAGGGCGGCGAGCTGTTCCACAATCCAGCGGTGCTGGCCGAGTTTGGCGAGAACACCAAGCTGTCGCAGTGGTTTCCCAAGCAGTGGCAGGAGATCCTGGCTACTGTCGCGGCGGGCCAGTCTTATCAGGCCGAGCTGGCGGTGCAGGTGCTAGCCGGGCAGCGCTGGCATGTCGTCGAGGCCCGCGCGGCTACCGATCCGGTGACGGGTCGGCGCGGCGTGCTTTTGCAACAGCGCGATGTCACCAAGCGTCGGCAAGCCGTAGAGCTGGCCCAGAGCCGCAGCGTTCTCGTCGAGGAACTCCATCATACGGTGGCCCTGGTCGA